>Ga0102812_10000243_pt1 | contig 40350 bp, 48 predicted proteins | sample ColrivemetaGS713_FD_79334 | JGI IMG/M metagenome (GOLD analysis project Ga0102812, IMG submission 79334) | Estuarine microbial communities from the Columbia River estuary - Flood tide ETM metaG S.713 | ecosystem: Environmental > Aquatic > Marine > Intertidal zone > Estuary | place: USA...
AGGGCGGCTACCACTCGGCCGCGAAATTCACAGACTTTAACGCGTGGGTTGAAGCCGCAACGAATGGCGACGTATCGCGAAGCAAGGCAGCGAGGTACGATCTTGCATCGCAAGTGGTGCAAGCATGTGCAAACTCTTCGCTTTCCGATGCCGTTTCCGGACTTTCCATCGATACCTTGCATCGAATTGCAGGCAAGGTAAAGAAAGATACGGCCGACATCCGATCCACGAATGAACGCCAGATTAGCCGTGACGTCAAGGCCCGTGAAGCCGTTTCGGCATTCGTGAATGCGAAGAAGGCAGGCCATACGCTTAAGGACTGCGAGTTGGCCGCAGGCATCGCGAAGCCTACTAACGTGCAAGCCTGCAGTCTTGACTTCGAAGGTATGGTAGATAGCCTCTTCAATCTTGCCGTGCGCCATGCGCGAGGCAACTATGGCGAGGCTATCCAATTGTTGATCGCTGCAGCCGAGAAGACGGGACGCGCGGAGGAAGCAAGCGCGGAACGCGCAGCGCGGGAAGATGAGGGACTCGATATCGACTGAATCCCAAATTTGGGATTCGGCAACTTCAAACGCCCGACCCCGCGCAAGCGGGGCGGGTTTTTTTTTTGTCTTTAGTTTGCGCGGCGGCTGGGGGCGGGGGCGTGATAGTTCTGTGATAGTAGAGTGATAGTCCAGTCCATGACCCAGCCGCTGACGCTTTAGGATTCTATTAGAGACTTCGGACGGTGTGGGGGTGTCGAGACCGCTCCTTAGTCCAAGACTGCCTTACGCGGGATCCTAGGGGCTATAGCGTGATAGTGAATGTGATAGCCTGAGACTGCTCCCTAGTCCGAGACACGCCCTCTTCGAGAGACTAGTCAGAACACAACCTAGTCCGCCTGTAGTTCACCTATGGTCTACCTATGGATTCTCTATAGTCTCTAGTACTAGTCTCTAATAAGAGAGAGAAGAAAGACTAGAAGAAAGATACCTAGGTTCACCTATGGTTCACCTCCGGTATATCCATAGATACAACTATAGGTAACCAAAGAACCTAGTTGACAAAGTTAAATTATTTGTTATAATACGCAAGTTGCTGAAGGATGTTCCCGAAGCACAGAGAACCAAATCCCAAATTTGGGATTCACAGAGGAAAGACCATGCAGAACATTCACCGTGCCATCGTCACTCTTGCTCGCTTCTCGAAGCACCGCACCAGTAAGGTGATGCGTAAGGAAGACCTGAAGAAAGCCTTTGAGGCTGGCGCAGACTTCATTGCTCTGAATATCAACGGGATCCCTTGTCGGACTTATTGTTCTTGCCGTGACTTCAAGGGCGAAGCCGTCATTCAGATCTCTGAAATTGTGAATGGTCGCTACGAGACTGCGGCTCATTTCGTTTACCGCCCATTCACAGCGGATCACGACATTCCTAACTTCATGGAAGGCTCCCCAGTCGAGATGGATTGAACCTAATCCCAAATTTGGGATTCCATGGGCCGCGCATATGGATAACTCACGCGGAGAAATTGAGAACACAATGCACATCAAGAAGTCTGACATCCTCTTTGACATCCTTACTGGAGCGTTCTTCCTCATCATGGCTCTCGTCTCTACTTGTGGATTCGCATACAAGTTTGGCTACGAGATTCCCGCGTGGGCTCAATGGCTTTGTTTCTTCGCAATGCTTCTGAACTTCGGCCTGTTTGCAGTCTTGGCGTACACGGCTCCATTCACTAGGAAGTGATCTCGACTTGACTTTATCCGAATTTCGGATATATTATGTACATGGCTTCAGGACGTTCCTGTTGCCGAGAGAACCTAATCCCAAATTTGGGAGTCACCGAGAGGAAAGACCATGAACCTGCCAGTCATCGACAAGTCTAACACGGTCAACTTCAGGCGACTCGCTGACCAGTTCGACAAGACCTACGCGCAATGGCTTGTCACCCCGAACCCACGCGCCTTGTTTCCCGTGCTAACGCAGCCCAAGTCCAACGCCAAGTTGGCCAAAGAGAGTGATCGCAGCGCACCATACAGCATCTACTCGCTGTTCCTTGCCCCCGCCGACTCGTCGGGCCACGAGATGTGCCTGTGGCGTTCCAACGACTGCACCGAGATTTGCCTGAACTGTTCAGGCAAGGGTGCGCTCTCCTCTGTGCAGCAAGCCCGCATCCGTAAGACCAAACGGTTGATCGATACTCCGCACGACTTCTTCTGGTCGCTGCTGTGCGAGATGGAAAAGGCAGACAGGCGGGATGGCTGGGGCAGTCCCGTAATGCGCCTCAACGGCACGAGCGATCTCCCGTGGGACTTCATCGCTCCCCAGTTGTTCACTCACTTTAGACATTGGCGGTTCTATGACTACACCAAGTCATTCCAACGCGCCAATTTACAGGATCTGTCTTGGGACATCACCTTGTCCTATTCAGGCCACAACTGGGACGAGTGCGTTCGTGTGCTCAAGATGAGTACAGCCCGTGTCGCCGTGGTCTTCGATGTCCCTCGTGGCAAGCCGCTTCCCGCGACCTACAAGGGCTACAGGGTCATCGACGGGGACAAGGACGATCTCCGATTCCTTGACCCTCGTGGGGTCATCGTCGGGCTTCGCTACAAGGTGGTCACTCTCAACGGCAAGCGCATGAGCGCATCGTCTTGGAACTCTCCGTTCATCGTCACCGCATAATCCCAAATTTGGGATTCACTAGAAAGGAAACAGAACATGACAACTCACACCGCAATAATCCACGTCAACTACACCGCTTGCGAGAACACCGATCCATCGGACAAGGCAGATGCCATTGTCAGGGACTTGCAGAAGTTCCTAGGCTTTGACGCTTGCTTGGATGACATCTTGGATCATGACGCACCCACAGAAGAGCAGCCCACTACGTCCGAGCCGAAGCAACCTGCGCTCAACCTCTATAGGGTTTGGGCAGAAGGCCATTCGCACGTTTGGCTTATGGCTTCGTGCGAGTCAGACGCGGTGACTGGCTTCCACGTTCTTCAGGGCAAGAAGCATCGCTACGCAACCCAAGTCATCGTTGTCAAAGTTCAATCAGGCGACCAGTGCTAATCCCAAATTCGGGATTCAGAAAGGAAGAACACACCATGCGACGAGACACCCGCCAATACCTTGCTTCTCTCGACCAAGAAACACTTATTGAAGTGATCGAAGGCTTGTGTGGATTCGGAGGCTTCGATGTCAACCACGGCCCCGACCCCGCCGATGGCAAGCCCATCGTCTACGGGTCTCACCACCTGCACGGCACATTCACGCTTGCCAATGTGGACGAGAAGCCTGTCCCCAAGTGGGCAGAGACGGGAACCGCCCGCTTTGTCTGCAACAACCTGTGGAAGCCCAAGAAGAACACGGCCATCATGTCGCTGCAATTCGACACCGAGAACAACCTGCCTCTCGATGTTCAGGCTCAGGAACTCGTCAACAACATCAACGACACGACCTACTTCAGGGTCAGTCTTGAGTCCGTCATTCCTGCCGACAACGGCTGCGGCTGTATGCAGGATCCTCCGTGTAAGGGATGTAAACGCGATTCACAACCCATTCCCAAGCAGGATGTCAATCGTCTGCACTTGTTCGCCATCTACACCATCGGTGAAGACTTAAGTTCAAGTCCAACAGTCTACGTCATGGCTCGTCATGACCAAGAAGCCGTTTCGATCTTTCACAAGTCTCACTCCAAAGAGCACGAGAACCAAGCTTGCGAATTGGTTGTCACCCTTGTTCAGCACTGCGAACTGGGCGACGAGTGACCATCCGTAAACCACTTGACTTTCGTGAAATTTCGCGTATAATACACACATGGCTTCAGGGAGTTCCTGCGGCCAAGAGAACCAAATCCCAAATTTGGGATTCAGAAAGGAACTGAGAACATGAGCGACATCACCGTCAGCATCCCGTCCGATCCCTTCCGCACCATGATCAAGTCGATCATCTCGGAAGAGTCCCTCCCCACCTTGTTCACTCGCGACACCGTGGCAACCTTGATCGAGGGCGACGGGCGAATCCGTGACGAGATCCACACCATCGCAGAAAGCGTGATCGGCAGCGGAGAGGCCATCGAGCGGAGCATCCGTGATCAGATCGAGAACTCCTACGCTGTCGAGAAGTCGATCAAGCGCATGGTGGAGAACTGTGTTGATTACAGCGAGATCGCCTCCAACATCGAGTTGTCTGATCTCGCTACGCATTTCAGCCCGAGTGATGTCGCCAACGAGATCAACCTTGGTGACCTTGCCAACGAGATTCCTATGTCTCGACTTGCAGAGGAAGTTGTGGAGATGGGCATTGACTACGAGGCTCTTGCCAAGGCACTTCTTCGGGTGATCCGTACCGAAGCTTCCAACAACGCTTGATTTCCTTTCGGGGTGGGCCGCGCATACCCTCAAAGCAACGCGGATTCAGAGGAAACCATGTACAAATTCCCGACCTGCACAACGGACAACACGCCAGAAATTTCTCTCAAGGGTGAAGATCTTGTCTTTGTCAGCAAGTGCGCCTATGCCGCATTCCTGATCTCGGAACGGCTTGATGCAATCAAGGACAAGACCAAAACGGAGATGTTCGATAACGACATCCTTGCTCTGCAAAACATGGCTCTCGGTCTTGGCCTCATTTTGGACAGGGCAGAGAAGACATCGACCGTCCAGCCCGAGTACAACTGACTTGACTTGTGTCAAATTTCGGGTATACTACACGCATGGCAAAGAGACCCAAGAACCCGAGAACATTCAAGGTGTCTAACGCATTCGTCTACTCGTGTAGATCGTATGTGCAGAACGACATCGACAACGCATTTCTGTGGGCAGTGAAGGTGCTTGAACTCGTGCATATCCACGGGCTTCATCTGACCAACAATGAGTGCATCTACCTTCAGGATGTACTTAACCGTAAGAAGGGGCGTCGTGTTGATGCTCCAAACAAGAACAATCCCAAATTTGGGATTTGAGAGGACAAGACAATGCTTTCGCTCAATACCGCCTACGTTTCTAGCAACGCCATCGACAACATCAATGTCCCCGTGGCAACCCCGTCATACACGCCAGTCCCGCACCGAAACCTGATGCACATGGTCATGTCTGCATTCACGGGGAATGGATTCTCCATCGACCGCCCTGCCCATCAGATCCACAAGAAGAAGCCCCGCTTCGTCTCGACCTTCTCTGTGTCGGGTGGCGGGCTTCCCAACGACAAGGCTCTCGATTGGCAGGTGGGCGTGATGAACTCCTACGACATGACGCGCAGCGTCACCTTGCTTTTCGGTGGCCACGTCTTCGTGTGCGGCAACGGCATGATCATCGCTGATCACAAGTTGAAGACGCGACACACGCTAAATGTTTGGGATCGCATCCCCGAATTGATTTCTCGCAGCGTCTATACCTTCGGGGAGACGATCAGCAACGCGCAGAAGCGCAACGACCGCCTTCGGGAGATCGTTGTGGATGACCGCAAGTTGATCGACGCCTTCGCCATGGAGGTTTGCCGTCGTGGTCTCTTGCCCGAAAGCAAAGCATTGGTCTACGCCAACGAAATCCATGAGCCTTCCTTTGACTACGAGGTCAAGGAGAACACGCTGTGGAACATCCACAACGCCTACACCCACACGGCCAAGGGCATGGAGGCTGGCGATTTTGCCCGCCGTGTGATCGCCTTCGACAAGCTTCTCGATGAGACGTTCGTAACTTCGTAATCCCAAATTTGGGATTACTCAACACCGCATCTTTCCCCTCGGGCGACGGTGGTCTTTGATCATCGTCGCCTTTTCTTTTGAGATGTCCTGACTTCAACTCAAAGTCTGGGTATACTCAATCCGTTCTCTTTTCCTCTGCCCTCGTGAGCGATCTCTTGGTTGCTCCGAGGGTTTTTTATTTTGTCCCTACTTTACTGGTAGAAGATGCATTAGAATGCTGCTTATGGAGACCAAACAAGACGCTCTACAGGCGGAAATGCGGGCAATGGGGAAGTCTCGTTATCGAGCGAGGAAACAGAAGGCAACGGAGATTGTCTCTGAATCCAATACAATTCCGGGAAGGCAGCTGCTGAATCGATGCACCGAGGAGATGCAGATCGGAATCGTGGCGTGGCTGGCGAAGGCGCGTGATAGTCCCGGCAAGCATCACCGATGTCTCCCGTTCATGGAGATGCTGGCTCCTGAGAAGATGGCAGTCATCGCTTCCAAGGTCATTATTGATGGCCTCAGTACAGAACGGATGATGACTTCCCTCTGCATCTCAGTTGGACGGGCAGTAGAGGACGAGATCCTGTTGGAGAATCTAGCCCAAGAGGAACCAGACTTCTTCCGTAAGATGCAGCAGTTGTCCTTCAAGTCTGTTGGTGCAGGACTGAAGCGACGATTTATCCGTGACGCAGCAAAGGCTGTAGACCTCGTCACGAAGCGGTGGGCCAAGGCAGATGCGCTTGCTCTTGGGGTAGTTCTTGTCGAGATGATGTCTGCCCGCACCGGAATCATTCAGCTGCTGACCAAGTTGAACGCCCGTGGCCGTCGCTACTGTGCTGTTGCACCTAGCAAAGACATCAGCGATTGGGTCAAGAAGTGCCACGAGTACCACGAGGAACTGACTCCCTTTTTCCTGCCCATGGTCGAGCGTCCGCTCCCTTGGTCAAACCCGTGGATCGGCGGCTACCGCCAGTTGGATTGGAAGCCCCGACCCCTGATCAAGACACGGAACAAGCAGTACCAGACCGAGCTGTCGGGATGCGACCTCAACAAGATCTACTCATCCACCAACATCATTCAAGCCACGCCGTGGCAGGTGGATCAGGAAGTTCTCTCCCTAGTGCATGAGGCATGGAAGGGATCTTGGAAAGTAGATGGCTTGCCTAGTGCAAAGGACGAAATAGTCCCTGCAAAGCCCGACGATATCGAGACCAATGCGGATTCTCGTCGCCAGTGGCGCAAGGCTGCGGCCAAGGTCTACTTTCACAATGAGTCTCTTGAGAGTCAGCGTCTTCAGCTTCTCAAGACCCTGTTCGTTGCGGACAAGATGAAGACCTACGAGCGGATCTTCTACCCGCAGCAGCTGGACTTCCGTGGCCGTGCTTATCCCTTGCCCTTGTTCTTCCACCCACAGGGAACAGGCGTAGCCAAGGCCATGCTGCGGTTCGCACGAGGCAAGCCGATCCAAACTCAACAGCATCTAGAAGCACTGATGCTTCACACTGCAAACAAGTGGGGACTGGACAAGAAGTCCAAAGAGCATCGTCTCAACTGGATCGAAAGTAATACAGATCTCATCAAGTGTAGTGGAAACGATCCAATTGCCAATGGACAATGGGTGGAGGCTGACGATCCATTCGCGTTCTACGCTGCCTGTAAGGAACTGACGAACTTCTGGAATCGTGGCTTCGGGTACATCTCTCGACTTCCAATCGGCATGGATGCCACTACTCAGGGACTTCAGATCTATGCGCTTCTTCTCCGTGACCCAGTCGCCGCTGCTGCAACGAACGTACTTCCTAGTTCAGCACCTGCGGATCCGTATCAAGCTGTGGCTAATCGAGTCATCGATAAACTGATCGCTTCTGATTCACCTTATGCCAAGGGACTTCTGTCTCTCGGCATTGATCGTAGTACCACGAAGCGTCAGACTATGACATTGCCATACGGTCTGACACAACACTCATGCATTGGGTACACGCGAGAGTGGCTTGATGATCGTCTACGTCACCTTCCTAATCCATTCGGCCTTGAGATCTACAAGCCAGCTGCGTTCTTAGGCAAGATGATCTGGAACTCGATGGAAGATGTTGTTGGCTCAGCCACGCGAGGAATGAAGTTCATTCGAGACTGCATGGGAGTTCTTGTCGATCATGACATCACTCCACGATGGAGTACTCCTCTTGGTCTTCCTGTTCGGATGCGCTACGAGAACTACGACTCGATGACCGTGTCCACTAGGATCGGTGCTCGTGCTCGTGTGCTGACCATCCGTGAGGAGAACGGCAAGCAGTCGAAGCGCAAGGCACTGAACGGAGCTGCTCCAAACTTTGTTCACAGTCTTGATGGCATCGGTGGCTTGCTAGGTAAGACAGTCAACCTGTGCCAAGCACAAGGCGTTCAAGACATCGGATCAGTGCATGACCAGATCTTGTGTCTCGCTGCTGATGTCCCAGTGGTTTCCTCTTGCGTCCGGAAGGCTACTGTTGAAATCTTTCAGCACGACGTACTGGCCGAGTTCCGAAAAGAGGTATTGACTTATCTGCCTTTTGTGGTAGAATTACCTGAAGTTCCAGAGTACGGTTCTCTGGACGTGACTGAGGTTTTGAAGAGTGAATACTACTTCAACTAGGAGAACACAGAACATGAGTGGCAAGCAGAACATCGTCCGAGTCACCACCCCAGTTGGCATCGCCGTCTACCCAAAGATCGAGAAGCCAGACACGAAGTTCGATGTGAACGGCGTGTACAGCATCGACCTTGATCTCTCCGGAGCCGAAGCCTCCGAACTTGCGGCCAAGCTTCAGAAGATCGCAGATTCGGCCTACGCGGAAGAGTGCAAGGCCAAGGGCAAGAAGCAACTGAAGCGAGCAGATATGCCGTGGAAGCAGACTGAAGACGGAAAGACCCGCTTCAAGTTCAAGCTCAAGGCCAAGGCTGGCACTGGCGAGAAGCAGTGGGACCAGAAGCCCGCGCTCTTCGACGCCAAGGGCAATCCAGTCAAGGATCTCAATGTCGGAAGCGGCTCCACTGTGAAGGTGGCTTTCGATGTGGCTCCCTACTTCACGGCAATGGTTGGCCACGGCATCTCGCTGCGCCTCCGAGCTGTTCAGGTGCTTGAGTTGCGACAATACATCGCTGGCGACAACTTCGATGCGTTCGGCTTCAAGGCGACCGATGGTTTCGTCAAGGAGCAGGAAGCAACGGTTCCCTTCGAGGATTCGGACAACGATTTCTGATGCGAATCACACTCTGGGTTGAACCTGTTGCTGCCTCCCGACCTCGCGTTGCGAGGAACGGCAGGGTCTACTACCAGAAGCGATACGACAACTTCCGGAAACTCGCGTGGGCATCCCTTGGTGAAATGAGCCGTCCCAAGGGATGCCCTTTGTCTTGTCCTCTTGAGGTCGAGATCACCTTCTACTGCCGCACACCGAAGAACCCAAGCAACCCGTATCCCATAGGCGACATCGACAACTACCAGAAGGGGTTGCTCGATGTGCTGAACGGATGGGCTTGGCAGGACGATGTGCAGGTGTGCAGGATCATCGCCTCGAAGAAGTATTCGGACACGCCGAGGATCGAAGTGGAAATACGAGAACACCATGTCGAACCAATCCGAATTCGTAAGACACGAAAGCTGCCCGAAGTGCGGTAGCAAGGACAACCTTGCTCGGTACACGGACGGCCACGCTTGGTGCTTTGGCTGCAACTACAGAGAGAAGAGCGAAGGTAATCCCAAATTTGGGATTTCATTTCGCAGAAAGGCGAACATGATCGATGTCACATTCTCTGCGCTGAAGAAGCGTGGGATCACAGAAGAGACTTGCCGTTTCTGGGGATACGGAGTTGGGGAGTACAACGGCCAGAGCGTTCAAGTCGCTCAGTACATGAAGGATGGAGCAATCGTCGCACAGAAGCTTCGATTCCCCTCCAAGGACTTCGTGGCTCTTGGAGAGTTCAAAGATGTCGGCCTGTATGGTCAGCACCTTTGGCGTGACGGTGGCAAGATGGTCACGGTCACTGAAGGAGAGATCGACGCGCTTACCGTCTCACAAGTCTTCAGCAACAAGTGGCCTGTGGTGTCTGTTCCCACCGGAGCCGCCGGAGCAGTGAAGGCATTTCAGAAGAGCCTTGAGTGGCTTGAGACTTTCGACGCAGTCCACATCCTGTTCGATGATGACGATGCAGGACGCAAGGCAGCGAAGGAGTGTGCTCTCCTACTTACTCCGGGCAAGGCCAAGATCGGGCGCGTGGCTGGCTACAAGGATGCCAACGAGGCTCTTCAGGGTGGCTCTGCTGCGAAGATCGTTGATGCTGTGTATGGCGCGAAGACCTACAGGCCAGACGGAGTTGTCATGGGTTCAGACCTGTGGGAAACCGTCATCACCGAAGACAACACGGAGAGCGTTGCTTACCCGTGGACACAACTCAACGACAAGCTGCTTGGGATCCGCAAGGGTGAACTCGTCGTTCTTACCTCCGGTACAGGCATCGGCAAGTCATCGGTCTGCCGTGAGTTGATCTGCCACCTGATTCGTGCTGGCAAAAAGGTTGGAATGCTGATGCTTGAGGAGTCCGTGAAGCGAAGCGGACGCAACCTCATGGGCATTCATCTCAACTGTCCTCCGTACTGGTGGGCTGAACGCGGCATCTCCGAGCAGCAGAAGAAGGAAGCATTCGACGCAACCGTTGCCAAGGTCGTGATGTTCGATCACTTCGGATCGGTTGACCCGGAGAATCTGCTTGCTCGTGTGCGCTACATGACCAAGGCTCTTGGATGCGAGTATGTATTCCTTGATCACTTGAGCATCGTGGTGTCCGGTCTCGGTGATGGAGATGAGCGCAGACTGATCGACAACGCCATGACATCGCTGCGTTCCCTAGTCGAGGAGACGCAGATCGCGCTGTTCGTCGTGTCTCACCTTCGCCGTCCTGACGGTGATCGTGGTCACGAGAATGGAGCACAGACATCGCTGGCACAACTGCGCGGATCACACAGCATCGCACAGTTGGCTGATGCGGTGATCGGACTTGAACGAAATCAGCAGGATGACGAGAATGCCAATCTGCTGACGCTGCGCGTCCTGAAGAACCGATACACAGGTGAGACAGGACTTGCAGGAGGACTTCGGTGGTACAGGGACAATGGTCGCTTGGCCGAAGTCGAAGAACTTCCAGTGAATGAGGATATCGAATGAGTAATCCAATCGGAAACAGCATCAGGGGCATCATGTCCCTCCCACGAGTTACTTGGACAGCGACCATGGACTGCCTCTTCAGGCCCGTCTATGAACTGAACTTCAGGATGCGTATGGTGACTGGCGTGTTCTGGGGCCAGTGCCTTGAGCGTGAGATCGAAGCGGCCATCGCTGATGGCACGGAGAAGTACATCCTTGTCATCGACTACGACAGCGTGTTCGACACTAACGACATCGTGAAGCTGTGGGAGGTCATGGAGGCTGATCCAACCATCGACGCCTTGTGTCCGGTTCAGGTGATGCGGGAGAAGAACGATTTCCTGTACAAGGTTGATCCAGAACCAAAGGTTCCTGCCACCCGTGATGCCGTCGAGGTTCTTACTGGCCATTTTGGATTGACGCTGCTTCGCGTCTCTTCGTTGAACCGCCTCCCTAGGCCGTTGTTCCTCAGCAAGCCTGACATGAGCGGGCAATGGGGGCCGTACAAGACCGACGAGGACATCTACTTCTGGCAGCAGATGCGGAATTACTCCAGACGGATCTGCGTGTGTCCCACGGTGAAGATCGGCCATCTCCAGCTGCTCATCACTTGGCCGGATGGAAAGCACTACAAGCACCAGTTCGTGAACGATTTCAAGAAGAACGGACGCCCCGGAAACTGCGAGGTTGACTAATGACTGCCGTAAAGCCCAAGAAGGATCATCCATGGAACAAGGCCATCAACATTGATGTGCAGCGTCGTAAGTTTCTAGATCGCATCAAAGAACTGAAGCACCAGATCCGAATGCTCAATATCGAAATCAGAATGAACGAGACGAAGCTCAAGGAGCTAACAGAAAATGGAAAGTGAAATGACCTTGGACATTCGTCTAGTTTGCGAGGAGCAGCGGAAGGTCAGCAGGACAACTCTGATCGTCTCTGCTTGGAGTGAACACATCGATACGGTCACTCTTGTGGTTGAGAAGCATGATCTTGAGAAAGACAAGATTGTGAACACCAAAGTCGAAGTTCCTCTTTCGCAGATGCTCGATGCACTTGATGCAGTCAGGAAGGTGCTTCGTGCATGACCCACGAACATTCGTCGCAGAGCACAATGAACTTTCCTTGTTCTTGGATGGCCACGACAACGCAATCATTGGTGTCGGCCAGAGGTGCGGCCAGTTGGCTCTTGCTGTCTACGACAACGCAATCATCCGTGCCAACCTGATGGCTGAAGGCATGGATGAAACTGATGCCATCGAGTTCTTCAACTTCAACATCTTGGGAGGCTGGCATGGGGAACATACTCCGATCCTCATGGAGCCAGTCGAGACCAAGGAAGAAACGATCACGAGGCTGAAGAAAGAGAACACAAAGCTTCTGCTTCGCCTCGCGGAGTATGAAGCCCGTGAGTACTGAATTCGACAAAGGACTGAGGTCTTGGTCTGAGGTAACTCGGATCTGGAACTCACAAGAGAACAAGACTGACTCTCCCGAATCCATCAAGGAATGTGGCTTACAAGCTCTACGAAAGCTGAAGCGACTGCTTGAAGATCAGGGAAAGACATACGAGGATATGGTGAACAAATGAAACTCTTTTTAGACATCGAAACGAACATGATCGAGGACTGGATCCACATGACGGATCTCAAGACGCTGCACTGCATCGTCGTGAGCGTCGATGGAGCAGAACCTCGGCAAGTAACTGCTTCACAACTCATCGAGCTGTGTGCCATCGCGGAGATCGTCATCGGCCACAACATCATGGCCTTCGATCTTCCCGCTCTTCAGAAGCTGATTGGTCTGAAGCTTTCCTGCCCGATCATTGACACGCTTGTCGTGTCTCGCCTCAAGTATCCGGATCTCCGCAACGATGACTTCGGAACCCTGAACAGTGGCTTCCCGAAGGAGCTTGTTGGTTCTCACAGCCTGAAGGCTTGGGGACACAGGCTGAAGCTCCACAAGGGAGATGCTCCTGACTTCACTGAGTTCTCCGAAGAAATGCTGGAGTATTGCCAGCAGGATGTTCGCGTCACGGTGAAGCTGTACGAACATCTCAGCATCGCAGAGATTGATCCGAAGGCTGTGGAGGTCGAGCACAAGTTCGCAGAGGTCATCAGACAACAAGAACGCAATGGCTTCTTCTTCGATGTCTCTGCTGCTGAGAAGCTTCATGCTGCACTCCTTCGAGAGAAGCTGGAGATCGAAGCACAGATGCGTCAGGTCTTCCCCGACAAGATCATCAATCGAGTCAGTGAGAAGACAGGAAAGCCTTTGAAGCCGAAGATCGAGGAGTTCAATCCCGGCTCACGCACACAGATCGCAGAGCGTCTCATCGAGAAGTATGGATGGCAACCAACGGAGATGACTCCTGATGGTCGTGCGCGTGTTGACGAGGCTGTGCTTGACTCTCTGGATTACCCAGAGGCGAAGCTTCTCGCCAAGTACCTGACCTGCGTCAAGCGTCTTGGGCAACTTGCAGACGGTGAGAACGCTTGGCTGAAGCTCCACATCAACGGCAAGCTTCATGGTCGCGTGAACACCAACGGAGCAGTGACTGGCCGTTGTACTCACAGCGTTCCCAACATGGCTCAGGTTCCCACCGATCCGGCCTACAGGTCTCTGTTCATTCCTTCTGACGGAAAGGTTCTCGTAGGTGCTGACGCTTCTGGTCTTGAGCTTCGTTGTCTCGCGCATTTCCTCGGGCGGTACGACAAAGGTGAGTACGCCAAGAAGGTCATCTCCTGTGACATTCACTGGGAGAATGCGAAGGCATTTGGTTTGGCTCCTCAGCAGCAGCAAGACAAAGCAAACCCAAGCCACAAGGCTGCACGAAACCAAGCCAAGGGAGGAATCTACGCCCTGATCTACGGCGCAGCAGACACCAAGCTTGGACTGGTTCTTGGCGGTGATGTGAAGAAGGGTAAGAAGAGCCGTGCGAACTTCTACACGGCTGTACCTGCGTTTCAGAAACTCAAGGATGATGTTGAGCGCATCGTTGGAACCAAAGGACAACTCAAGGGCATTGATGGTCGAGTGCTTCCGATCCGCAGCTCACACGCAGCACTGAACACTCTGCTTCAAAGCGCGGGTGCTGTGATCATGAAGGAAGCTTGCATCATTGCTCACGATGAGTTCAAGAAGAACAACCTTGATGTGCAACAAGTTGCTGCGGTTCACGATGAATACCAACTGATGTGTGATCCGCTCCATGCTGACACTGTTGGTAAGATCATGGTTGAGGCTATCCGCCGTGCGGGTGCTTCGTTCGGCTTCCGATGCCCGTTGGATGGCGAATACCGTGTCGGTAAGAACTGGGCGGAGACTCACTGATGGAACAGCCACTCGACTTCATTCCTACTGAAGAACTGATTGCAGAGATCAAACGACGCTACGACTCGATGTTCTTCATCGGGTACAAGCGCACGACCAAAAAGAGTTCTGATTACCACTGCGCGACGAACGCAGATCCACACGAGGTCATTGGCCTTCTTGAGATGGCCAAGGACATCGCCAGAGACATTGGAGCATCCGATGAGGAATGACATTTGCTACATCGCAATCGATGGACGAGGAGGCTCGGAAAACGCCGTCGATAAACTGAGCCTGATCGGTAGCAAGGCCAAGGATAAGTTTGGATTCGGAGAGGTCGTTGTCCTGTCCGCAGTTCCACCGAAACTCACATACTCGAACGTCTCCGTTAGAAGCATCGGGGAGATGAGCCTTGCCGAGTACAGTGCGTTTGTTTTCTCCAAGATCCACTTATACACAGACAAGCCTTACATCCTCATCTACCAAGACGATGGGTATGCCTTGAACAAGGATCGATGGAACCCGAAGTTCATGGACTACGACTACATCGGCGCACCGTGGCCAGAGCGATTCAACTGGTCTGCGAAGGGCTACAAGGTTGGTAATGGAGGCTTCAGTCTCAGGACTAGGAAGTTCTGCGAGTTCTGCTCGACTCTTCCGTTCCCAAACCAACCAGAGGACATGGCCATCTGTGTCTTCTACCGAGATTTACTCGTGAAACGCGGATTCAAGTTTGCTGACCAGCATCTCGCTAAAGAGTTCTCCTGCGAATATCCGATTGATGAGTCTCACAGCCTCCGCACATCTTTTGGATTCCACGGAAAGCACAACTTGAAACTCGCAGAGGACATCGCAAATGACTGAGAGACTTCCCGACAAGTTCGACCGAGTCCACATCGACGGAGACATCCTGATCTACGGGATCTGCTCCGCTTGCGAATACTGTGCGAGGTTCGATGAGGATCTCGATGTGGTGTTCTGTAACTTGAACGAGGCGTTGGGGATGGCAGAGGCGACCATGGCTAAGTACACGGCCATGACCAAGGGAAGCCTGACCATTCACTTCACAGGCTCTGGGAACTACCGCAAGGAGATCTACCCCGAGTACAAGGCGCATCGCAAAAAGGTCCGCAAGCCCGCTGGGTTCAGGACTCTCAAGGAGATGCTGGAGCAGAAGTACCACTGCATGACGGAGAACGGCATCGAGGCTGACGATCTGATTGGCCTGTGCCACACTCGTGATTCGCATCGTGGTCTTACTTCTTTGATCATCTCCACCGACAAAGACTTCAAGACCATTCCCGGCTGGATCTACAACCCAGATCACGACGCCTTTACTTTCGTAAAACCAGAAGAGGCTGATCGGAACTGGTTGCTTCAGACTCTTACTGGAGACAAGGCAGACGGCTACCCCGGCCTTGAAGGTGTTGGCCCCGTGACTGCTGCCAAGATCCTGAAGCAGGGGACTTGGCAAGAGGTTGAGGATGCGTATGTCAACAGCGGCTTCACCCCCGAATATGCGTTGAATCAAGCGAGGCTGGCTCGCATTCTCCGCATGGACGAGTACGATTGGGACAGCAGAAAGGTACGACTATGGCAACCCGCGACGAACTGATGGAACTCCACAAAAGCCTGTGCGATCAGGCCCGTGAACTTTCTCGCAAGAAGAACCACGACTACAGCGGAGGCAAGGACCAGACCCACGCCTTCCTGAACTTCATCAAATGCGAGGAGCTTGGTTTCTGCAAGACCGAGACTGGTGTTCTTGTCCGTCTCAGCGACAAGCTCTCCCGTCTCAACACCCTTGCGGATTCAAGCCTCAAGTATGAGGTTTCCGATGAGAAGGTTCTCGACACCGTGCTGGATGTGATCAACTACATCGTGATCTTCTACGCCATCCACAATGAGCGGAAGAATAAGGAAGCCGCAGGAGGTTTCTTCCTTGAATGAGTTTAAGGACGGCGAATTTCCGCCTGTTCCCTTGAGCTTACTTAAGAAGCTTGAGGAACTAGTTCCTGAGAAGTGTCCCGATCTCTCCATGGGGGAGCGGGATATTTTCTTCTACGCAGGGCAACGCGCGCTCGTTAGAACCCTGTGGCAAGTCTACAACGAGCAGAACGAGGTGCAATGATGTGTGTTGGCGGTGGACGTACTTACCAAACAACGGTTGAGAAAACAACTCTTCCTGCCCCAGCTCCGATGGTTGCTCCGCAGATGATGCAGTCTACTCCTGCGCCAGCAACTCCTCGTGACGAGATCACTTACAAGAAGAAGGGCAAACGCGGTCTGACCATTCCTCGCACAACTTCCGTCAATGTTCCGGGAGCCTGATCATGCCACAAACCGCGAAGGCAACCTACGCCAATCTTGAGAATCAGCGGCACAGTTATTTGCTGCGAGCCCGAGATTGCGCTCGACTGACCCTGCCGCACCTGATGACGGATGACGGGGATCAATCGGCTCAACGCCTTCCGACCCCCTACCAATCCGTAGGTGCGCGTGGCGTTAACAACCTTGCTTCTGCACTGCTGTTGTCTCTACTTCCCCCGAACGCTCCCTTCTTCCGATTCATCTTGGACACGAAAGCCCAGATGAAACTCATGGCACTTTCGCCCAATGCGAAGGGGGAGGTAGAGACAAGCCTTGCTGAACTTGAGCGTCGAGTCAGCAAGGAGATCGAATCTCTCGGCATCCGAAGCAGCCTGTTTGAGGCTGTAAAGCAACTGATCGTCTGTGGATCTGTTCTTCTTTACTTCCCAGACGATGGCCCCATGCGTGTCATCAAGCTTGATCGTTTCGTAGTCAAGCGTGATCCAATGGGCAATGCCAAGAAGATCGTCATCAAGGAGACAGTCTCTCCGTCGATGCTTCCGGAAGAGATTCAACCTTTCGTTCGCTCGTGTATGTGTTCCCACGAAGACACCGTGGACATCTACACTTGCTGCCACACCATGCCAAACGGAAAGGTCGAGGTCTACCAAGAGGTAGAGGGAGAAATCGTTCCAGAGTCTTACGGTGTTTATCCGATGGAACAGAATCCGTTCCTTGCCCTTCGGATGAATCGTGTGGATGGAGAAGACTACGGACGCTCTTACGTTGAGCAGTACCTCGGAGACTTGATCTCACTTGAGAGTCTGTCTAAGAGCATCGTAGAAGCCGCAGCAGCCGCCTCCAAGGTTCTCTTCCTTGTGAACCCAACTGGAACCACCCGTGCCAAGACTCTGGCTCAAGCCCCCAACGGAGCAATCCGCGAGGGCATGGCGGCAGACGTATCAGTGCTTCAGGTGAACAAGGGTCAGGATCTTCAGGTAGCTTTGACTACTGCTCAGGGAATCTCAGAGCGTCTCAGCTATGCCTTCTTGCTCACTGAGGCTACAATCCGCAACGCAGAGCGAGTGACTGCTGAAGAAGTTCGTCTTGTCACCCAGAGCATCGAGCGGCAGCTTGGTGGCATCTACTCGATCTTGTCTCAAGAGTTCCAGCTTCCGTTGGTTGGTCGGATCATTGACCGTCTTACCAAGAGCCGTCGTATGCCGAAGCTCCCCAAGGACTTTGTCACTCCGACCATCGTCACAGGCATTGATGCTCTTGGACGCGGTAACGACCTCAACCGACTGGATGTCTACCTACAGGGCATCGGACAGATCCTTGGACCGCAGATGATCCAGCAGTACATTGATGTCCGTGAATACATGAATCGTCGCGCAGCCGCACTTGGAATTGACACGGCTGGGCTGGTAAAGACCGAAGAGCAACTCGCTCAAGAACAGCAGATGCAGATGCAATCGAGTCTGCTGGCAAACCATGGCAATGAAGTCATCAAATCGATGAGCGGCATGGCTCAAGCAAACATGAGATCGCAAGCATGAGTACCCAAGTCATCTACAAATCAGAACAACCCGTTGATGAAGCCATGGCAAAGGCCGTGGCAGAAGCACAGGCAGCAGAGAACACTCCCGCACCCGTGGAGCGTCCTCAATGGTTGCCTGAAAAGTTCAAGTCGCCTGAGGATCTTGCCAAGGCATACTCCGAACTGGAGAAGCGTTTCTCGACCCCTGCGGAGAAGCCCAAGGCTGAACCTCAGACTGACGCTGGTACTCCGAGCGGCTTGAACTTCGAGCCTTACGCTCAGGAATACGCAGAGACTGGCGACTTGAGCGAAGACAGTGTGCAGAAGCTTGTTGCACAGGGCATTCCTGAGAATGTCATCCGCAACTACGTCGATGGCGTCAAGGCTGTTGGTGAGCGTCAGACCCAGCAGATCTACTCGATGGCTGGCGGCGAAGCCCAGTACAACTCGATGCTGGAGTGGGCCGCTGACAACCTTGAAGAAGGTGAGATCGACGCCTTCAACGAGATCATGGACTCTGGAAACAATGCATCCATGCAGATGGCTGTCCGTGGTCTTCAGGCCCGTTACGTCCAGACCAACGGTCAACCCGCCAAGCTGATTCAGGGAGATGTCATTGGACCTTCTGGTGGTGTCTTCCGCAGCGTTGCTGAAGTTGTTTCCGCCATGAAGGATCCACGCTACTCCAAGGATCCTGCGTACCGTCGTGATCTTGAAAACCGCCTGAAGAACAGCAATGTCTTCGGCGTCAACAACCGATAAGGAGCAAACATGAAGTCTTGGAAGACCACCGTTGCCGGAGTTGCTGCAATCCTGACCGCTGTCGGTGCTGCACTTACGGCTCTCTTCGACAACGATCCCAACACCGTGTTCGATGTGGCTACGACCAGTGCGGCAGTCATGGCTGGCATTGGCCTCATCTTGGCACGAGACAACAATGTTTCCAGTGAAGAGGCCGGAGCCAAGTGAATGCAATACTCACGACGCTGGTGGTGGCGTTGCTTGAGTTCTTCGCGAAGCTTGCAGCAGGATCCCGAAAGGCCATCGAGGCTAATCGGGATCCTGCTGTTTTGCGTCGTGCTGGTTCTCGGATTCGCCAGTGGATGCACAAGAGCCGTACTGATTCCGGAGTCAAGTCCGATCAGGATCGGCCCTAAAGCAAAGGCACGGGTCTACGCCTACATCGAAGGGGAATGGACACTTATGGACAACATTGTGGACATCCCTGAAGGTTGGTATGTAGTTCCTCCTAGCTTTGTGGAGGAATCTAAGGAAGTTTCACCTTCTTGACGGGTGAGACGAGTTGCGAGTTGTGGCCCCATGCGTGGGATAACCTCAAGAGTAGCGACTAACGGTCAAGACTTTCACACGCACTCTTTCTAGGAATCTCTAACAATGGCAATTCAATCACAGCCATCACGTCTTGGTCAGGTGAATCTGGCCAACGACGTAGATGCACTCTTTCTCAAGGTCTTCTCCGGCGAAATCATCGCCAGCTTTGAGGAAGCGAACCTCATGCTTCCCATCACCAAGGTCCGCACCATCAGCTCGGGCAAGGTCGCATCCTTCGCCGTGACTGGCGTTGCGTCGGCTCAGTACCACACGCCGGGTGAATCGGTCCTCTCGACTGGTGACACTACGGGTTACGGTACTGCTACGAGTGGAAGCGGCGCAGGAACGAACCTTACCGTCGCATATGACGGTGGATCGAACAAGTACCTCCAGCGTTTCCGTCACAACGAGAAGCAGATCTTCATCGATGATGTTCTCGTCAGCTCGGTGTTCGTTGCGGACATCGATGAACTCAAGAACCACTACGATGTCCGTTCGACCTACTCGAAGGAAATCGGTCGTGCTCTTGCGTACACCGCTGACAAGAACATGGTCCGTACCGTCATCGCTGGTGCTCGTGTGGCTACGGACCGCTTTGGCGGAACGAATGCGGCCTACCTCGGTTCTCAGATTGAGTTGACGGGCGCGACGGTCACTTCTGAGAACATCATTGCCTCCCTTTTCACCGCTGCTCAGAAGATGGACGAGGCCAATGTTCCGACCGATGGTCGTTACGCGCTCCTCACTCCGGGCAACTACTACAGGCTGGTCAACGGTGACGGCGCGAAGATTGCAATCAACAAGGACTACGGCGGCAACGGAAGCATCGCCAAGGGTAACATCGTTGAGATCGCTGGCATCACGGTGATGAAGTCAAACCACATCCCGACGGCCACCGAAACCAGCTCGACCAATGTCCACAATGCTTCGGGCATCAAGAACGATCCTTTCGGCAGCGGCGGCGTTGGCTACGGTCAGGCAAACTTCGGCACGACTCAAGGCATTGTCTTCCACACGGATGCCATTGGTACGGTCAAGCTGATGGATCTCTCGGTCGAGAGCGATTACATCATGGATCGTCTCGGTACGCTCATGCTGGCGAAGTACGCAATGGGTCACGGCATTCTCCGCGAAGAGTGCTGCTACGAGATCATCAACGCATCCTGATGAATCCTCAGCCTAACGGCTGAACGCACAACACAAGGGCGGTAGGTTCCTCTTGGAGCCTACCGCCCATTTATCGAGGTACTCATGCTCACGAAGACCAGCCAACTTGAAGCCATCAACACGATGCTGTCCACAATCGGAGAGCCTCCTGTGAACTCCCTGAGCTCGCAGCGGGCCGATTCTCTGATCGCCGTGCAGATCCTGAACGAGGTCAGCCGTGAAGTTCAGTCGTATGGCTGGCACTTCAACATCGAGTACAAGGTGACGATGACCCCAGATTCTTCTGGATTTCTGTATGTCTCCGAGAATGTTGCTCGGGTAGATACGGATCTGATCGAAGGTCTTGACATCGTCACGCGGGGAAACAGGCTGTACAACAAGGCTACGAACTCGTATGTCTTCTCCAGCCCCATCGAGGTCACTCGCATCGTCATGCTTGACTTCGAGGAGATGCCGGAGCCAGCCCGTAGGTACATCATGATCCGTGCTTCCCGAATCTTCATGGATCGCATGGTTGGCTCGGAGAAGCACCACGTCTTCAACATTCAAGATGAAGTCATGGCTCTCGGAAAGATGCGCGAGTACGAAATGGACACTGCCGACTACTCAATCTTTGATGAGTACTCGACTGCCAGCGTCATCATGCGAAACGCCTCCTACAGGACTTACTGATGCCCCTGATTACTCAGTCGATCCCAAACCTCATCGGAGGAGTCAGCCAGCAGTCTCCTGCTGTGCGCGACAGCAATCAATGCGAGGTGATGGAGAACGCTTTCCCCAGTCCAATCGAAGGGCTTATCAAGCGTCCTCCAGCGTCAAAGATTGTGGAGTTTCGCAAGCAAACTGACAACGCGATTCTTGCTCTTGTCAGCGAGTCTGATGCAAAGCCCCACCTGATCATCCGAGATGTCAACGAGAAGTACATCTGCTTGATTCACCCAGATGAGATCTTCGTCTACAACCTTGATGGCACTCGCCAGAATGTCTACTACGACACTGGGGCCAAAAACTACCTGACTGGTGGAACACGAGACACCATCAAGGCTTTGACCATTGCAGATGTCACTTTCATTGTGAACACAGCCAGCAACAACAACTCGACAGTGGTTGCAATGGATGCGGCCACAACAACGAGCATCGACTACAACCAGATTGCTCTGGTGTACATCAAGCAAGACAACTACGCGAGAGAAACTTCAGTAACTCTTACAAACGCTGCTGGAAACGGGACTGTTACTTACGTCCATACGAGTCCTCATACTCAGTCATCCAACAATGAGATTGGAACTGACCATGTCGCAAACGCTTTGGCGGCATTGATTAACGGATCCAACAACTACACTGCTGTTGCCGTCGATGGTGTTCTGAAGATCACCAGAGCGACAAACTTCACCATATCTGTCGAAGACGATTTCGGTGGACAGGGTGCAGTGCTTATCCGTGACCAGATTCAGCGGTTTGAAGATCTTCCATACGCCGCACCGCATAACTACGTCGTTCGAGTTATTGGGGCTCCTGAGTCTGGCATCGATGATTACTATGTGAAGTTCGAGGCTGAAAACGAAACATTCTCCAAGGGCATCTGGCGTGAGACCATTGCCCCAGCAATCAAGTACAAGTTCAACTACGGAACGATGCCTCACATCTTGATTCGTCAGAGCGACGGGTCATTCATGTTCAAGAAGGCAGATGGAACTACTCCCGCAAGTAATGTTCCGGCGGGTGTTACCTACACAAGCTTCAAGTGGGGAGATCGTGAAGCAGGAGATCTTGAAACAAACAGCGATCCTACCTTTGTGGGAGATCGCATCACCAACATGGTGTTGTTCAAGAACCGTCTTGGTTTCTTGAGTGGTGAGAACATCATCCTGAGTGAGGCTTCAGAGTTCTTCAACTTCTGGCGCACCACGACTCTCGATCTTCCTGACTCAGATCCAATCGACATCTCCAGCAGTAGTCAGAAGATCAGCACCATGAAGTCCGGTGTTGTCTTCAACACAGAGCTTCTTCTGTTCACAGAGTCTACTCAGCTTGTTCTTCGTGGCGGAGAGATCCTGAGTCCCAAGAGCGTCTCGCTGCTTCCCATCGGTGACTACGAGTCGTATGCAGACATCCAGCCTGTTTCCTCCGGCTTGTCTGTCTTCTTCCCATACAACCGTGGTGGTGGGTATGCGGGCATCCGTGAGCTCGTACCACAGCCAAACATCGATGGCTCATATGTCGTGAACTCAATTAGCGATCTTGTTCCGAAATACATCTTCGGCAAGCCTGTGACCATCGCTTCGACAACTCAAGAAGACATGATGGCTGCGGTGAGCGGTGGAGATCTATATCTATACAAGTATCTCCGCACTTCAGAGCAGTCGCTACAGAACGCTTGGTTCAAGTTCACCTTCCCTGATGTGGCGACTGGTGGGAAGGCTAAGGTGATCTGGGCTGAGTTCGTGGACTCGTACCTGTATCTGCTGACTCTGCGTAACACCGCAAAGAATCCAGTACTGGAACGCATTCGATTCGGAGTTGACCAGACAGATGCGGACATCGTCGCTGGTGTCAACTGGCTTACGCATCTAGATGCTCGTCAGTACTTTGCTTCTGGTACTGGCACATACAACAGCGGAACTGGACTCACGACTTGGAATCTTCCAAAGCCGTACTCTTACAACTCAACGCTGAGTCAGATCTACACCACGAATGGTCTACGGATTCTGGCTTCTTCCGGAACCTCGTACAACGCAAATACAGACACCGCAGGAACCGTCGTGGCCGTGGGCAATTACAGCACGACTCCAGTCTGGATTGGTTACAAGTATGAGATGATCTTCCAATTCTCAAACTTGTGGCTTCCATCTCGATCACTGGGTGGAACCGCTGCATTGCAGACTGGACGCTACCAACTGAAGCACATGAACTTGCTGTACGAAGACACCTCGTTCTTCAAGATTCAAGTCACTGTGGGTGTCGATCAGACTCAGTACGAGTACGTCTACACAGGAAACATCGTCGGCTCTTCAGTGCTGAACCAGATCTACCTTGATCGTGGCTCGTTCCGGTTCCCTGTCTACGGCAAGAACACCGAAACAACGATCAAGATCCTGAACGATTCACCGTTGCCGTGTAAAATCATCAGTGCGGAGGTCGAAGCTGACTACACCGACCGCGCACAGAGGTTTGCATGATCGACACCAGAGTGAGCCACCAGAGCGATTGTCTTGCACTTTCTAGGAACCTGAGACAGGCTGATCTCGATGAGATACAGGCTGCATCGGGCGTAATGCCTCACCTAGCCCTTCTAAGGGGCTTTGAGCAGTCCAGTCACTGTTACACCATCATCCGCCCAGAAGCCGTCTACGAGCCTCTGGCGATGTTTGGTGTGGTCTCCATGGCCTTGAACCCTTCTGTTGGGCAGGTGTGGTTTCTCGGATCTGACGAGATCAAGCTGCACTCCATGGAGTTTCTAAGGAAGTCCAAGGGGTGGGTTCGTAACTTCCACACCGAATATCCCGTCTTGTACAACAACATCGACTCTCGAAACGCTGTCCACATCAAGTGGCTTCAGTGGCTCGGGTTCCAATTCATCAACGAGCTCCATAACTACGGACACGAAGGTAGGACTTTCTACCACTTTGTGAGGATCAACAATGTGTAATCCAATGGCTATTGGCATCGCTGTTGCAGCAGCTTCTACTGCGGCATCTGTAGCTTCTTCCGCTTCAGCAGCTTCGCAGCAAAATAAATATTTGCGAAGTCAAGGCCAAGCTGCTGACGAGAATTACCGTCAGACTGTAGAAGCGGTTCAACGAGATGTTGGTCTTCAGACTGATGCGCTTATGGCTCAACAGATTGAAACTGTTGCAGCTCAAAAGCAACAACTCCAGAACATTAGTCTTGATGCTCGTGCCGCTTCTTCTGCATACACCGCATCACAAGCTGAGACGGGGATTGAAGGGCGGACTGTTCAGCTGGTCCATGACCAATTTGAACGGGAAGTGTTGAACTACTCATCTGCTGCGAGGCGGAACATCACGAGCTATACGGCTCAGTTGAATCGTGAAGCTTCAGCTATTTACGCCCGTGGGCAGTCAATCATCAACAACGGATACCCAGCTCCGCTTCCTCCATATCAAAGCGTTAACTATGTATCGAGCATTCTGAATGGGGCCACGCAAGGTCTCAGCATTGGTCTTTCGGCTCAGGCTGCTGGAATCGGAACCCCAACTGTTGGAACCGTCGCTGGAGGAACATCAACCTCTACTGGATGGGGACTTGGACCGAGTTACACACCTTCCAATCCCATTAGTAACGTGACCTTCTAAGCATACGGATCCTAAGTCATGGCAAAACAACGACCAACTCTTGGGACTTTCGCGTCTCCAACTTCCCAGCTTGTTGCCCCAATTCAACAGCAAGCCACTCCACTGAATGAGCAAGCAATCCGTGATGCTTATGCATTTGCTGATTCTTTCAGCGAACTTTCTTCGACTGTAGGACAGCTCGCGATCACTCTTAAAAAGGAATACAACAAAGATCAGGTTCGTATCGGCCAAGACCTCGTTAACTCGAACCGAAAGACCTACGCTGATCTAGTCAAGAGTGGAGAGATTGACCCAAGTGAAAATCCTTGGATGGCGGTGGGGGCTCAGGTAGCTTCTGGTGTGTTGGAAGCGTCTCGATCTCGTGCGGAGTTCCAACAAGAGTACGACCGTCGTATTGCCGAGAATCCAGAACTCCTCAAGGACAATCAATTCTTTGATGCGTTGGCTGCAAGCTATGCCCAGAACAAGAAGGCACAGTTCGGCACGACTCAATACCTTAGCGATTCGTTCTTCGATTCGTTCAATCCGTATCTCATGTCCATGGGCATGAAGCATTCGGAGAACATCGTCAAGTACCGACAGGGAAAGATCGTTCAGTCTCTTCGTGTCAAGGTCGATGAAGTTCTACAAGACCTCACGGTTGATCGCGGATTGGGAAGGCGTCAGGATGGTTCTTCACAAGACGTTGGGTGGGAAGGAGTCATGTACGACCGTGACGGCAAGCCTGTTACGGAAAGAGCAGTTCAATTTGATTTTGAAGGTATCGGGGCAGTCAACATCCCGATGATCGTTCCGGGTCTCAGTGTGGCCGCCAAGGAGAAGATCGTTTACGAAAACGCCACTCTCGATGACCTTTCTCTAGAAGATCAACAAACGATTCTCAGCCACGCCCTCGATCAAATGAATCAGGGTCGTACTCCGTTCTTCGACACTGAAGACAGGATCGACAAGCTGATTCCGGACATCCAGATGTTCATGGATGAAATGGGCGCAAACATGGGTATGCCTAGGACGGCCAACCTTGCGACGGCTGCTCATCTTGTCGAAGCCATGAAGGCTGGGGGAACCACTTACCTTGCTGAAGAAATCTTGAGCAAGCTTCAAGGTGGAACTGGATTGGTCAAAGACACCGAAGAAGTAAAGGTGATGTTGGCGGATGCTACTCCAGATGTCTCGAAGGTTCGCTTTGATCTTCAACATCAGAAGGAGAAGACACAAGCAGCCCTCATGATCGAAGCTGCATTCCGTCAATCCTTCAGTTCTGAAGGAGAGGTTGGTTACGAACAAGCCTATGACAATCTCGATCAGTTCCTTCAACGAGCTGGCACAATCTCAGTGGAAGAGCGTGGGAAGATCATCGATCAGTTCAATGAGAAGTGGAACAATGCAGCACGAGAAGGCCGTGAAAGTGTGGATCGTAATGATCTGAAACTTATCCGTAGGTTCTTCGGAGAATCGCTGGACAAGTTTGCAAAGGAATCTGGAGGTTCAGTCCTCAACTGGCAAGGACTTCGTCTTCAATTCGACGGCAATCTTCGGTCGTTTGACATCGATCCTTTTGGAGAAAAAGCGAAGAACGCACTTCGGAATGTCCACGAAACCATCAACGCAAGGCTCTCAACTTTGCAGCAAAACTTTGTTGATGAACTCGCTGGAAATGCTTCTCGATATGGGATGTCTGCAAATGATCCACGTCTCGGGACGCTTACTCCAGTAAAGAACGATCCTCCAAGCTTGATGGCTGATAAAGAAGACCGTCGCCGAATTCTCAAGCTCAACGAGATGATGGCTGGTGTTCACTTTGGTATGGAAGACCGTTTGACGGGCATTCGATCCATCGCCACAAGCGGACTTTCCATCGATGTAGAACGCGGAGTCCGTCCTGAACTGGCAGACCTCATCTACATTTACCGCACAGGACGCGGAGGTCAGATCCCAATGGAACAGGTCTTTGGATCTGGGCCAGCGGGTAAGAGAATGCAGCAGTTCCTTGTGGATGTCTCCCTCAAGATGGACACAGGAATGTCTCTTGATGATTCTGTACGCGACTCTGCACAACAGCTCAATATGTTGACGGCATCCAACGCCAAGGATCTCATCAACTTTGAAGTTGGTAGTACAGAAATGAATTCCATCAATGACTACCTCGCGGAAATCATTGATGACGCAGTTGATTCGATTGTCCCATTTAGTTACTGGGATGATCCAATCAATCCAGACTCAGTTACGGCGGTAAACTCGATGTTTGCCCGTAAGTACTTTGAGGCTCTCAATCAAAATGGTGGAGCCCATGAAGCCGCCCTTGAAGCTGCGGACACCTTTGTCCGAAGTGGAACACACTTCATTCGCCAATCTTTCGTTCCAAAGGCTGATTTCGACGCCGCTAATGTTGGCTCCGAGTACATCGCAAATTGGATCGACATGGAAGCTGGAGAGAATGTCAAAGATGCGTCTCTTGTGCTTGTTGGTTACGGCGGCAACAGTCAGGCTGTGTTTGCCTTGCGTACTGCTGACGGAAACGCTGTAACGGATCGTTACTACACCGCCGCCGACATTACAAACAACTCTCGTCCACGCGATCAAGATGGAAACATCATTGAGGGAGCTCTTTCTGTGCGTGAGCGTGTGAACCAGCGCATGGGAAGCGATAAAGCTACGAAGCGGTTGGACATTGAGAATATGCGCCGTCAAGGTCTTCGTGAATTGCGCGGAAAGTTGAAGCAATAAACATGAGTCAAATTTCTACCAACTCTTTCTTTGACGATCAGCTGCTGGCTGGCCCGCGTCCGATGGACTTGATGAGTCCCGGAGAACGCATTGAGGTTCAACGGCAGTCACAACTCAATCCATACATTGATCCAGAAACAGAAGCTCTTGCAGAAAGTGTTGGAAGCTTTGGTGCAGGAATTCTGTCGAGTTTCGGCGGCTACGTTGGAGCTCGTGCTGAAGCTCTTGTCCGTGGCTTTACATCGACTGATGAGGCTTACTTCACTCCGTTGAACTTCAACGCAAAAGAGATAAAGAAGTACGACCCATTCTCAACGACTCCGATGTCTCTTACGGAAATGGGAGTGGGCCAGTGGCATCTCCCGTCTCAAAAAAACAACATCGAATCAATCACAGAAGACTTGATGGGCATTGATCCCAAAGCTCATGCTTGGATTCTGTCTTCTACAAACTACGGGGAATACCTTGACCGTTTGGACCTTGCTCGTATTGCTTCTCCTGAGTTTGCTTCTAAAGGAAGCGGCGTAGGTAAAGCAGTTGGGTTTGCCAGCGATACAGCAGCAATCGTTGCAATGTCTTTGGCTTTGGAGCCCCTTGCATTTGCTGGCTATGGGCAACGCTTCATTCAAGCTGGGCAGAACATCTCTCGTTTGCGTTCTGTTGAACGCTTCGGATCGATGGTTCGCATTTCAGAAGAAGCTGCTGAAGCCGCTCAGATGGTTGGACGCTTTGCAGGAATCAGTCGTTACGCAGCTCTTGGTGTTGCTGAAGAAGCGGCTATTCAAGCTGCCAAGTACAGCGTAGATCCTCTCTACGATCCTGAAGCTTCATCCATCGTCACTGATGCCGCTGTTTCGATGGCTTTTGGCGGTGCTATTGGTGGGTGGGCAGCACGAAGTTACGCTAGTAACCGAATTGCAAAACACGCTGAGAACTTCTACCACCAGTCTCGCCTCGGCAACAACACGATCATCAACTACCACACGCCGCTTGCCTTTGTGAGCAATGCTGCGGCAGACCGCAATCTCCTTGGGCGAAACATCATGCCTGTGGGAGAAACGGTTGACAGCCTTGCTGACGAAGCATGGGAAGCCTATTCACGAACCGGACGAGAGTTTGTTCCGGGAACTGAAAGTCTCAGCCTTCCAGTTATGCAGGGAGAAGGAACGATCAACCGCGTTGAAGATGTAGGCGCGGCCATGCTGTCTGGTGATCGACGTATGTCGGCATTCGGTCCTGCATTCTATACGCCAGCCAACGGCAACTTACTTCGGACTCTCCTCAACGAAGGACGAACTGGTGGATGGCGAGGAACTAAAGCCAAAGCCACAGGTATGCCAGCTGCGCGTGGTGAGTTTGCCCGCAGTATGCGTCGAATCGTTGGTCTTCCAGAACGATCACGACCAAGTGGAGTCATTCTTGCAAATAGACGTGGCCCTCGTCGTGCTGAAGGGCTCGCTTCAGAAATGATGGGCGAGCGGATGTTTTATCCGGGCGGCCAAGGTCTTGGAGAAGGAATCGAAATAGCCTTTGATGCTACGACTCTTCGCGGAGACTTTCTTCCGGACGGTAGGAACTTGTTTGCAGCCGCTGAAGAAGGAGATGTGGCATTCCGATATGGGGGAAACTGGCGCAACCTCAATAGGTCTGTGCAGTCAGTCACCATTTCTCCGATTGCAGATGCCGTCGAGGCCAACAGCATTCGAGATATGCTCCGAGGACGCGGATGGAATCAGAGGATGTTGCGTGATGGCACACAGGTATGGACTCCGCAGAACCGTCCACGCTTCCGTGCAACCAACGAGCAATGGCAGGGTGCAGTCACAGGCATTCAGTCTGCAACCATGAACATTCTCGCTGAGATCCAGCGTCGTGGAGGCACAGTCAGTCAAGAACTTGCCCGTACCGTGTCTCGAACTCTGTTTGCAGTGCATTCGGAAAAGATTGCAGATACGGTATTCAAGAAGAACATTCGTGGTGCTGCTTTTGAGAGCCGCGTATGGGCCAACTTGGAAAAGTTCTTAGATCCAAAGGTCGCAGAACGTATTGCTGAAGCGCGTCGATTAGGAAATGTGGCTCCTATTGGGAAGCTTGATACAGCGTTTGATGATCTTGTCGAGCGCAGTCAGACTCTTGATGGACTCTGGGCTCACTTTGAGGATGCTGTTACCTCCGCTCCGATTGGGCAGTCTCAGAACGCCTCGTTGATCCTTCAAGCCGCAAACGAAGTCCGTATGCGGGGCGGCGAGGTGACACGGGAGATCTTTGAAGAGATTGTTGAGGATCTTCGCAGCGTGATGCAGAATCCTCCGATGCGCCAGAACTCTCGTGGACGCATGGTTCTCGATTCTCGCGCTCGTCTTTCGCAGGTTGCAGAAATCATCAATAGGCGTGTTCCTGAAGCAGGACGCCGGATCTATGTGCCTCGTGCGCTGGAGAACACAGTCAGGTCTTTCGGTGAAAGCCTTGATGTGGCCCGTAAGGCAGCTGTAGCAGCAGAGCAAGCACGGATTCAGCAAGGAGCCCCTGCTATTCCGGGAGTCCCTTCGGGGGCCGTTGTGCCTCCTGCTGGTGCTGGTGGGGCAGCTACGCCTCCTGCTGGTGGTGGAGCTGTTCCTCCTGCTGGTGGGGCTGGTGGTGGAGCTGCTCCTCCGGCTGCAAATGTTGCGGCAACCTCAGCCAACGGGATGCGCCGGATGCAGGAAGAGATTCCTCTGCTTGACCGTTTCGACACGCTTGGCCCTGTTGCTCGGTTCTTCAATCAAGCTGCGGTTGGTCTTCGCCTTCCAAACCCAGCAGCACGGTTGGCATTCTTCTTGGCTTTCAATGCGCGTCGTGCCATGCAAACAGCATCAGGAACTCGTGTGGCTCAAGGCCAGACCATCTTTGAGCGTGGCACTTATGAGATGACTGGACATCTTGCCACGGGATTGACTGCGTATCGAAATGGATACACAAGATTTGCCCTTGGCCGTGGAGCTGGAGACCGCATTGGAATGATGGACGGTCTTCGTGCTGGCTTTGGGCGCGGTGCTCGTCAGCGGCTCGATGAGTTCAATGTGGCTGTTATGGAACAGCTACGAACAGGCGCATTCAACCACGCAAACGATGGTGTTAACGAGACTGCACAACAGCTTCGGAAAATGCTTAACGACTTGCACACTGCGGCAAATCAAGCAGGAGTTCGTGGATTCCAGACAAGCGCGGTTCAGAACTATGTTCCTCGTCTTTGGAGATGGGATCGCATTTCGCGATTGAGCACTACCCCACAAGGCCGCGCGGCTTTGACGGCATTGCTTGAACGTGCGCTTGGACAACAAACTGGATTACGTCGTGTTGTTCTTGATAACGGCACGATGGTTGATCTTCCAGATGTCAAGCAAGCCGCTGAAGTTCTCACAGAACGTCTTATCCGCCTGTCTCAAGATTCAGATCTTGCCCCTCTTCTCGACATTGATGACCAAGTAGCACAGGCTCTCAATGGGCTTCTTGCACCATTGTCTGGATCAGGCGCATCTCGAACTCCGTTTGGACGGACTCGAATCATCCTTGATGAATTGTCTGATTATGCGACGGCTGGAGATCTTCTTGGAACAGGACGCAACGGAGTCAGCATTGCAGACTTGACTGTTAATGATGTTCCAGAGTTGATCAAGAAATACACAATCTCAATCTTTGGAGCCATCAACGAAAAGAGGTTCATCGATAGCTTTAACGAGCAAATGAACCACTTCGGTATTCTTGATTCCAATGGTGCTCCGTTGGCTCTGGAAACCATCGAGGAGATCCGCTCGACCATCAATCGACTTGGGAACATCGACCCAAACTTTGGTGGAACGATGCAAGGCGAAACCAACGATGCATTCCGAGAGATCGTCGCGGCCATGCGCTACGAGCCTCTTCACCGCAGCAATCAAGAACTTGGGTCTCTTGGCCGCTGGGGAGACAGACTGGCTGGAGTCATGCTGCCCATGGGCTACTTGTCTACAGGTGGAGCTTTTGGACTTGTGGCTGCTGCCGAGATGTCGCGCATCATCGGAACTCTTGGACTTCGCACAACTCTTCGACAACTCCCGCTGCTTTCCGAAATGGTCAGCAACTGGCAGAACATGGACGAAGGGGCTAGAAACTTTGCAGGACTCATCGATCAGGCATTCCACCCATCCACAGATCGTCTGCGTCGAGTCCTCATGCAACAGGTTCAGAATCAATATGGACCTGTGGGCAATGCATTTGAACGGGGACTTGGAGCCACTGCAAACTTCTTCTCAGATGTCACACTCCTGACTCCGATTACTTCTTTCACGCAGAACTTGATGGCCGCATCGACCATTCAACACCTGTACGAAGTGTCTCGTGGAATGACCCGACGAATGGATGATGCAACCATCCGCACATTGGGTCTGGAGCCGAATCAGTACGACGAACTCCTCGACTATGTGGGGACCAATGCAGTGACTTCTGCTCGTGGCGGAAACGACCGCGTTGTCAATCTCAACAACCTGAACGACATCCGCATGGACAACCTCAGGTCGTTCATTGACCGCGCTGTCCGAACTCGTATTCAGGATATGCCTACTCGTGGCGACTTCCATCGAATCGGGTTTAGCTTCTTTGGGCGATTGTTGACGCAGTTCCGAGGATTCAACCTCAAGGGCGTGGACAACTTTGCCTTGCAGAATGTCTCACGCATCCGCCGAGGAGACTCTACGACGCGAGTCAAGGTTGCTCAGGAGATCGCCTACACGATGATCTTTGCATCCATTGTGCAGTACGCAAGGAACTACATGGATGCCCAGTCGTTCCGCGAATCTGGACAGCGCGAAAAGGCAAAAGAAATTGAAAAACGACTTCTTGGAGTAGACGGGTTTGTTCGAGGTGGATTCACAGGTCCGTCTGAATTCTTCCTCCCCATCTTTGCCATCGATGGAGCGTGGAACACATTTGTCAGTGATGATCCTCTGTTCTCGGCATATCGCTACAGCGGACTGAACTGGTACGGATTCCCGGCAGCAAGCTTTGCGGCAAAGAGTTTCGACATATCCAAGGATGTCTTTGGGCGCGTCGTTGCCAAGCCGTTGGGCATCGAAGACAAGGAACGAGACATCACGCAAGCGACTGTTCACAAGGCCCGTCTTATTCTTCCGTTCCAGAACTTCCTGCCAGTCAAGCATTTCTTCAATCTGGCTGAAGAAGAAATCGCAAATGAGTTCCGTCTCCTAGAGCGTCAGCCCCGCAGGGATCGCAAGGAAGACTGAATTTAAGGAGCTATAAACCATGCCAAACCCACTAAGCTACGTCCTGCACACGGGAACTGGGTCTCAGACCTCGTTCTCCTTTGCAGGAATCGATGACTACCTCAGTGTGACCTACATCAAGGTCTACCTGAATGACGTACTCCAGACCACGGGGTACACGATTGACGCTGCAAATGAAAATGTGAACTTCAGCCCAACGGCTCCGGCGTCTGGAGTCAAGGTCAAGATTGCTCGTGAAACGCCAACGACCTCCGCTGGGTTTACAGGCAACGTCGTTGACTTCAGCAACGGTTCCGTCTTGACGGCTGAAGATCTCGACAAGGGCTTCAAGGGACTGCTTCACATCGTTCAGGAAGCTAACGACACGGGCTCTGGAGCTCTTGGCAAGACCACGGATCAGCTGGGATGGAATGCAGCCACGCTGCCTGTGAAGAACGCTGGATACGCCATTGACCCTACTGATTTGGTGACCAAGGCTCAGATGGACGCAGTCTCCCTGTATGGGGCTTCGACCATTCCACAGTCGTGGTCTACTACGGGAACTGGGTCACAGACTTCTTTCACCCTGACTCCAGCACCAAGCAGCACTTCTGCCGATATGTTCATTGTCGAAGTTGGTGGTGTAATCCAGCGTCCTACAAACGATTACTCCATCACCACAAACGCAATCGTCTTTACGACAGCTCCGGGCAATGGTTTGGGAATCCGTGTTCGCAACTTCGGCGTGGCCCGTAACGCTCTTGATGTTGTCCCTAGCGCATCGATTACCAATGCGTACATGGCCGCAAACTCGATTAGCACCAGCAACATTCAAGATGATGCTGTGACGGCTGCAAAGCTGGCTGACAACTCGGTGTTCACTGCCGCAATTCAAAACGATGCAGTCACTCAGGCAAAGATTGCGGATGATGCTGTTGGTAATGATCAGATGGCCCCAAACTCTGTGGGTACAACTGAATTGATCACCAGCGCAGTGACTACGCCCAAGATTGCAAACAACGCGATCACCACTGCAAAGTTTGCTAGTGGGGCTGTAGACACGGCTGCTCTTGGACTCAATGCTGTGGCCTTGACCAACATGAAGGGAGTTGCTTTCACAGGAGCTGGTGTCGAGCGTCTCCTTCACATTGCTACAACGGGAGAACTCACCGCTAAGACTCTCAGCACCATTGGCTTTGGTGGTGCAGTTTCAGCCAACTTGGACTTTGCGGCTGGGCCGTACAAGTGTGTAAATCTCGGCCAACCAACTTCTAGTGGAGACGCGATCCGCATTGCAGACGTCTTCGATGGAGCGCAAATCGCAAATGGATGGAATGTTTCCACTCCCTATAGCACTGCCCGTCGCCACTTGATGTTTGGAACTTGCACATACAACAGTTCGACACTTTCGGGTTCTCCAGATATCAACACTTTTTTCCTTCTTTCTGGAAGTGCAAACGCAAACCTCAGTGTTAAAACTGGATTTGGCACATGGCTTGTGCTTTATCTCACTTTCAACAACTCTGGAGCTTTGGTCAGATCTGGAGTTTCTCAATTAACAACTGGTGGTGCAGATTTGGACTTGAGCGATACATCTAGTAGTACGACTTTCTTCGTTGCCATGAGGTACTCATAATGCCACTCAACACAGTTCAAGCCGTCATGAGCACAGGTCTTTTGCAGACCTCAAACAACCTGTCTGAGATTCGCCTATACACAGATCAACTTATGGCTGTAGGCGACATCAAGTTGATTCCGGCAGCATTGGCTCCGAAGGGATGGTTGGCTTGTAATGGAGCCTCCGTGAGCAAGACCTCGTATGCAGATTTGTTCACCAAACTGGGAAACACCTTTGGTGGATCCGGTTCGGTCTTCAACCTTCCAAACATCTCTGCGCCTGTTGCAAACACCCTGTACATCATCAAGGCATTCGAGTACGAGCCATGAACGAAGAAATCCTCTTGGCTCTTGGACGCTTAGAGGGCAAGGTTGACGCGATGATGACTTCCTTGCGACTTCAGGAACAAGAGTTAAAAAACTTAGACAAGCGGATTCGAGAACTCGAACAAAGCAGAGCGTGGATGCTTGGAGCAGCTGCGATTATCTCTCTGCTTGCTGGCATGATTGTCAAGATGGTCCCTTTTAAGGATTGACACAAACATGAACGTGCATCTCATTGCTTCTGCGATTGATGGGTCTTCTACTAGTACTGTCGGTTCTGCTTACTCTCTAATTGAGGCTATGCGGGACAACAACAACCGAAACAACATCGGAACAGTTCAGATGGTCCATTTGACTGGATCCGGCGCAACGATCAAGGTCCAAGGAAGTGCTGACGGCGGTACGAACTGGATTGACTTGGCTACAGGCATTACAGCCTCGACGGGAAAGACGTTGGCTCTTATGCCAAGTCTTCGTGCAGCTGTTACCGGAGCTTCGGGCGCGGCTTCGACTGTTTCGGTGTACATCGTTCAATAAGGAGCTGAAATGGCTTTTCCAATCGTTGTCATCGACAGTTTCATTGTGTCCACAAGAGCTGCGGCAACAAGTTGGAACCTTTCAGCAGGACTTGTTCCATCAGGTGTAGCTGATTTTACGTTGACTGGTGGTTCGTCAATTTTTACTGGAACCTTTGCATCTAACGCAAACGAGTTTTCAATAAACAGTACAAACCAGTTGAACGTAATCAATCAGCCAATTTCAATTCGTGTTGTGGGCATCACGAACATCACAGGAACGACTGTATATGCCCGTGTTTCAGACGATGCATTAGCATCTACTGCTTTGCAGACTTCGCGAGCTGGATGGCAAACAGTTGGTGTCGGTTCAATGATTAACATTGAAAACAATCAGAGACTAAATGTTGGGGTATTCAAAGAAGCCCACGACAACTCAGTCACAGTTACGTTTTCAAACGCCTCAATCAATCCGGTAACCGTAATTGGATCTGGATACGTCTTCAACTGAAAGTCAACCATGAAACACCTTGTTGTCTTCACAGCTTTCGACAGGACCACAAGCGATGGTCTTTCATTTGACCTGTCTTCTACACTTGAAAGACAGCCGACGAATGGAGTTGTTCCTGATTACTTGAACTGGCTTAACACCTATACTCAAGTTGGCGGACCATACGGTTATACCTACCAACGAGTTACAGGCACGTCTCAATCCATCAATTTGAAGTTGTCTACAACATTAGCTGGAATGCAACGGTTTGTTGCTTCAGATACCATTGATCTTTTGGCTGGAAATGCAACATGGATTGCTACGGCATCGGGAACAACTTTTTCCGTACCTATAAATAGCTATGTTGCTTTTAGACTTGTAGCCTCAAAATTGGGCGTTACTGGAGTGTCTGTTTTGAATGCTTCGGACAACGATACTGTTCTTGACACCTTTACTGCGACGGTGGCAAATGAAACTCCTACTGCTGAGTATCAACCTGAGTTTGTGAGCTACGGCACTGGGTGGGCTTGGATGGCAGCAGGAACAACTACAAGTCAAATTTATCAGAGTTCAATGGGAGGAAACCAGCTTATTGGCTCTTATACATTTGACGATCCGGGTGCTGATGACATTGCAAACACGCAGCCAATTTTCTTTGGGACTCCAAACCCTCCACCAACATTGGATACTGGCAAAATTTGGAATAATTACACCTACGACAACGCCAAACCAATGATTTCGCTTAGACCGTCTAGTGCGTTTGGGTCGAACAACAGAGCTGCGGCCTTTATCGCTCAGTTTCCCAATTCATACTTGAAGGTCTATTACGGACCCCCGAATGTCTACGGAAACAACTACAGGGTTTTCACAAATCCTCGTATTTTAGGCGGGGAAAACAATATTCCTCAAGTCAACTACGTCATGTGGACTTCTTCAACAGGCTTTTCGGTAAATCCATTATCTACAAGTCAAGCTTTCCGAATTGAACTTTACACCTCGTGATCTCATGGACGAACTCTTCAAACAACTCCACAATGCCCTAGGGGCAGAACTGCTGAACCGGATTCAATCCGGAGAAGCTAGTCCTGCTGACCTGAATGTGGCTAGGCAGTTCCTGAAGGACAACGGCATCGATGCCAACATGAAGGCGTCAGAACCGCTCTTGAACCTTGCCAAGGTCATGCCCTTCGATCCAGATGAGGAGGAAGCCGCATGAGCGAGGCACAGGACAAGCTCAAGGACTTCCGCAACTTTGTGTGTCTTGCGTGGGATCACCTTGGGCTTCCTGAGCCTACTCCTGTGCAGCTGGACATTGCCAAGTTTCTACAGAAGGGTCCACGGCGTCGAGTCATCCAAGCGTTCCGTGGAGTGGGAAAGAGCTGGCTAACCAGTGCATATGTTGTCTGGAGACTGCTGCATGACCCGACCCTCAATGTTCTGGTTGTGTCTGCCTCCAAGCAACGAGCAGATGACTTCAGCACATTCACTCTGCGGTTGATCCATGAGATCCCGTTCTGCCAGCATCTGAAGCCAAAGGACAATCAGAGAAACAGCAAGATCGCCTTTGATGTTGGTCCTGCTCCACCTAGTCAGGCTCCCAGCGTGGTCTCAAAGGGAATCACCAGCCAGATCACTGGTAGCCGTGGCGATCTGATCATTGCCGATGACGTTGAGTCTCTGAACAACTCTGCTACCGCCGTGATGCGGGACAAGCTGCTGGCCAGCACGGCTGAGTTCGAGGCAGTCTTGAAGCCGGGTGGGGAGATCATCTACCTAGGTACGCCCCAGACGGAACAGTCGATTTACCACGGTCTGGCCGAAAAGGGGTATGTGACCCGCGTGTGGCCAGCACGGTTCCCCGAAGATCGACTGAAGGTCGCATTCGGTGAGAAGTTGGCTCCGCTGCTCCGCACAGGCAAGTCTGGAGACCCCACGGATCCCAAGCGATTCGACGCTATGGATCTGATGGAGCGTGAGGCGTCCTATGGCAGAACGGGCTTTGCGCTTCAGTTCATGCTGGACTCGACCCTCAGCGATGCTGATCGGTATCCACTGAAGATCAACGACTTGATTGTGTTTGGGCTCAACCCTGAAAATGCCCCTGAGAAGCCAATCTGGGCAATGAATCCGAACAACATCGTCAAGGATCTGCCTTGTGTTGGCTTTAACGGTGATCGCTTCTACGCTCCCATGGAGATCCAAGGACGATGGATTCCCTATGAGGGTGGGATCATGGCAATCGATCCTGCGGGTCGTGGTGGTGACGAGACGGCTTACTGCGTGGTCAAGATGCTGAATGGCTTCTTGTATGTGACACAGGCAGGAGGGCTTGCTGGTGGCTACGGCGAGGAGGTCATGAAGAAGCTGACCAAGATCGCCAAGGACAACAAGGTCAATCTGATCCTGATCGAGTCCAACTTCGGTGACGGTATGTTCACTGAGCTGCTCAAGCCGTACCTGCTGCGTGAATACCCATGCACCACTGAAGAAGTCAGACACAACATCCAGAAGGAACGCCGGATCATTGACACTCTGGAGCCTGTGCTGTGTCAGCATCGTCTGGTCTTGGACATCGCAGTCATCAAAAACGATTACGAGTCCACCAAAGCATATGCCAGCGAGAAGGCTCTCCAATTTTCACTTATCTGGCAGCTCAGTCGCATCAGTCGAGCCAAGGGATCTCTGTACCACGATGACCGTCTTGACTGCCTCAGCATGGCTGTGGGCTTCTGGGCAGACAAGATGGCCCAGGATGCAGACAGAAAGATGGCCAACTTCAGGGAACAGATGCTCCAAAAAGAACTAGAGAGGTTTATGGAACACGCTGTAGGCCACCGTCCCAAGGAGGACTCATGGATGTAGACGAACTGCAAATCCTGATGGCTTCTGTTGTTCTGCTTTACGAAGACCATCTCAAGTCCAATGGTCACATCAGCTCTGCCAAAGACCTAGCCCGAGGCATGAGGATGATGCGTGAATCCGTCTCCCCCGAAATCATGGAAATGTGCAAGGAGTTCAAATGCCAAGCCCCTGTGAAGGCAAGAGCCTAAACAAGCCCTTCAGGACTCCCGGTGGACCCAAGAAGTCTGCTGTCTGCGTCAAAGACGGGGAAAAGACCAAGATCGTCCGCTTCGGTGATCCCAACATGAAGATCAAGAAGCACATTCCCGGACGCCGCAAGAACTTCCGTGCTCGTCACAACTGCGACAACCCCGGACCAAAGACCAAAGCTCGTTACTGGTCTTGCAAAGCTTGGTGACTTATGCCCCGAAAAGAACCCCGCGACTACAAGAAGGAATACCGTGAGTACCACGGAACTCCGGAACAGCGTAAGCATCGCGCCAACAGAAACAAAGCTCGTAGGCTAATGATTAAGAAGGGTCGTGTTCGCAAGGGAGACGGTCAAGAAGTAGACCACAAGGATGGAAATCCCAAGAACAACCACCCCTCCAACCTTCAGATCATGTCCCGTACATCCAATCGGAGGAAGCGTTGATGCACCCAGAGATCCTGAAGTACGGTCACTACAAGATCCCTGTAGTCACTGCAAAGCTGTCTGAAGGTGACTTTGGTGAGTTCTCCTTCTTTCCCTACCCTAGGATTGCAATCAACCTTAGGTTGAGAGAAGAAGTAGAAACCAGTACCATCCTTCATGAGGTCATGGAGATGATCTCAGAGATCAATGGTCTCAACCTTGATGAGTCTCAGATCCGTACTCTGGAGGTTGGTCTCATGTCTGTCTTCCTCCAGAATGCGTGGCTGGTTGAGCGTCTCCGGAAAAGCCAGCAAGAGCCCATTACAGACCACTTAGACTGGCCCCCTAGTCAAACCCTGCCAGACAGTCCAGAAGCCTTGTAGGCCATCCTAGGCCATTTAGAAAGGACACCATGAAGAAGAAGTCCCACGGTATGCGTTCCGAGCTCAAGATCCATGGCAAGAAGCACGAGAAGGGTGAGTCTGCCAAGTTCGAAAAGAAAGAAAAGAAGAAGCAGAGCAAGAGTTCCTATTGATGGAACTTTAAGTTCTACTTCTGGTGGAGTCGGATGTTTGGGGGAAAAATCTGAGAGGGTTTGATATAGAACAGGCGGCTGCCAACCCCCCATGCCCCCAATGCGTCAACTTGAGGCCGCGTTGGTTTACAGTGAAAGTTCTCGGACGTGGCGGCGACTTGTTGACTTATCGGACGCCGAAGGTTACCGGACGCCGATTATCGGACGCGCAAGCGGGAAGGGTTATCGGTCTCCCTCCCCGTTTGTTATCGGACTACGCCCCTAGGGTTCCGATCCCAAATTTGGGATTCTCCAAATTGTCCGGAATTCCGCCCAAGTTACTTGACTTCCTTCGGATTCGCTGTAAGATGCACACATAGCCCGACGAATTCCGCCGGAATCGGGGCAAGTGTTAAGTAACTCGAAAGGAAGATAGAACAATGGCAAACGCTACCAAGACCGCAACCAAGTCCGCAACCAAGTCCGCTCAAGTCGCAGAAATTGCTGCAGTCTCTGCAGTCGAGGGGGACGCTTTCGCGAACCTTACGGCAAGTCAAGTAAAGGCGGCTCGGAAGGGCCTCGATAATCTCCGCGCTTCTTTCGCATCTCTCG
>Ga0102812_10000245_pt1 | contig 40267 bp, 35 predicted proteins | sample ColrivemetaGS713_FD_79334 | JGI IMG/M metagenome (GOLD analysis project Ga0102812, IMG submission 79334) | Estuarine microbial communities from the Columbia River estuary - Flood tide ETM metaG S.713 | ecosystem: Environmental > Aquatic > Marine > Intertidal zone > Estuary | place: USA...
AGTACAATGCTCAACAACTACGATATAACCTGTTTTTACTACAGTTTTTTCAGAAGCATTTGTATCAACAGTGTTGAAAGCTTTTAATTGAACAGCATAAACACCTGGTTGGTCTAAACGGAAAGTTCTTTCTTTAAGCTGATTGCTTACTGTACCAACTGGAGTAACTCCTAGTGGTGGGAAGAACTGCCAATCCCATCTGTTTGCTTTGTTAGTTACCGCTGTAAGCGTAATAACATCTCCTACTGAAGGTCTTCTGTTACTTGCAGTAAAATCTGCATTAGTCGGGCTACCTGGATGAGCTACAATTATTGTTTTAGTTTTAGAACTTGTAGAACCATCACAACCAGTAACGTCTAATTTTATAGAATAAGAGCCATTGGTTAAGAAAATTTGATCTTTTAAATCTTTGTTATTACTAACAGGCGTTCCATTAATGCTCCATAAGAAAGTAGTACTACCTTCTGCATTTGTTGAAGTATTAATAAAGTCTTCGAATACCGCATTGTAAATAGTATCACCTGGCAAATCAAAGTTTGCTACAGGAGCAGCTCCTGAACCAGCAACACTAGACCAAACAGCAGCAAAACCTGAATCAACAGCTCCTGCAGATGAGTTCCATAACAAATAAATAGCACCAGAGTTTGCAGTAACTAATCCAGAAGGAGCGTTACCCGCAGTAAATCCACTGCCACTATGCAAAGGAGTTCCTAATGCGTTTACACCATCGTATACTTTTAGGTTTGCATTAGCTCTTAATTTAAACACTTTAAAGTCTAAACTAACACTGCTTGCACCACAAGGAGCAATTAATGCCTCAAGATTTGATTCTGGAACGGTATAGTCGTTAAACTCACCACCTTTGTCAAATAACGTTCCCGAAGGAGCAGTAATTACGTTTGCAGGAAGAGAAGTTTCTGGTCCAATGCTGTAAGAAGTTCTTATTACTTCTATATAATTTGTTTTACAGATTAAATTGGAAGATCCAATTACGTTTGAAGACTGCATACATACGGTCCATTTTCCTTGATCTGGGAATATTTTAGGGAATCCTACAGGGTTTGTTCCTGTATATACCGCTGGGTTTTTGTGTGTATATGGATCGCCACCTTGAGCTACGTAAATAGTATCAAAACCATTATGCACATACCAATTCCAATATGTTGCTCCATTTGTGCTTAAATCAATAAGATTAAAAGCATCAAATATTTCTACTACGTTTTTAGTAGCAACAAAATCTGCAACAGGAGGTGCTGTAGGGTTAATAATTACAATTGATTTAATTGTAGAATCTTGTCCTAAGCAATTTTCGTTTTTCAATTTAACTTGAAATGTTCCAGTAGAATTAAAGATATGTATAGCATTTTGAGTAGTGTATTCCACACTTCCATTATTTCCTACATCCCAATATTGGTAAATGTTTCCAGAAGATCCATTAACCAAATTTACAGGAGTACCTATATAAGCAGTATCTGGCAAAAAGAAATCTGAAGTTAACGAAGTAGGAAGACCAAGTGCAATTGTAAAATCTTCAGCTTCACCATAAGCTACAGTGTTACATGCCATACCTGAGCTCCAAGTACCACTACCACTGTATTGTGATCTTACTCTCATACGCGTAGTGCCGGCAACCAAGTTAGTACAAGGCACCGTAAAGTTAAATGAAGCAAGACTACCACCAGTGTTTACTAGTGTTTGGTTAATGTACTCACCAGCATCTGCAAAGTCGTTATCACCATTAAGGTCAATCCAAACTGCAGTATAAACCTGATAAGATCCACCAGTACTTACACTAAAAGTGTAATTACCACCACCTGCAAGTGTAAAAGCAGGAGTTGAAGTAGCTAATGACCAACTACTACCGTTGGCACCAGTACAAGCGTTGTCTGCTCTTGCGTAAATAGTGTTTGAACCTTGAGAAATCTCAACCTTACCTACGTACATATTGTAAGTCGGACAAGTAGTGTTGTAACTGGCCGTACAATAAGGAGCTTGAGCTTGAGATGTGAAGGCAAATCCTAAACCCGTAAGGGTAAGCAGGAGAGCCTGATTAAATAGTCGAAAGCGTGACTTGATTAATGTAATTGTTTTATTCATATGTGATTTTTAATTATTGATTGGCTACAATCATGTGAGCGAATGTAGTTTAATAGACACAAAATTTAAAATAGGTTGCAATGTTTTTCTGGAAATAATTTATTTCATATTAGATAAACATACTCAAATTGAATATAAAATATTAATTACTAATGGGTTATCATTAAAAAATTATTATTCTAAAATTTTAAGGGTTTAGCTATTTTTTTAATAACGCATTTCAATTTACCAAACATAAATAGACAAGGACAGTGCATGAAATAAATAGTAAATGGCTGTATATTTCAAAAAGTAAGGTATAAAAAAAGGGGAGAACATAAAGTGTTACTCCCCTTTTTATTATTTTAAGAATTATTATTTATTCAAAATTACTTTCTTAGTAATTATAGAACCTTTAACATTCATTTTTACATAGTAAATGCCGTTTGCATTGTTGCTTAAATCAACAGTATATAATCCATTAGCAATTTCATCATTGTTAATAGTTAACACTTCTTTACCAACAGCATTGTAAATACTTAATGTAATATCTTCGTTTTCAGCAAGATTTATGTTAATATTTAACAACCCTGAAGTTGGATTCGGATTAACAGTAAGTAGGTTTTCTAATGCTATATCAGAAACACTTCCTTTAATAGGGAAGAAATCATAATCTACTTTTACTATTATTATGTATTCCGCAGACTCATTTCCTGAATTATCTACTGTTTGGAATGCAGCACTATATGTACCTTCTTCCCAAACATTGATGTCATTGTAAACCAATGTATGGTTATCAATTAAATCTGCAGGAGAATCATAATTATCTGAGAATAAAATGTAATCAAGTATGTTAAATTGAGATCCAACTCCAACTCTTAATACACCACCATTTTTACCAGCTACCAATGGTGCAATTCTATCCACTACGTGTACAGTTCTAACTTTTACAGAAACGTTTCCTGCAGCATCTGTTGCAGTATATGTATCTGCGTAAGTTCCTAAAACGTATGGGTTAACATTTGAAGTTTTAGTTAAACTTATTTGCGTAGTGTTATACAAGTTATCAGAGGCAGTTGCATCAACTGGTGTGTAAACTGAATTTACTGGATGATAAATAACATCAAGTGTACGAAGGTCAATAACCGGTGGCACGTAGTCTTTAACAACATAATCAATTGCTTGAGTAGTTGTATTTCCACTTTCGTCAGTTGCAGTATAAATAACTGATGTTGTACCTTGGAAACGTGTATCTACCTCAGCACCACCTTGCACTGATGCAGGGTTGGCTTTAAACGATAATTTGTTTGAAAGACTATTGTAATTATCTGTAGCGTTAGTAACATCTACAAAAATACTTTGTAGTTGAACATCTACAACCCATAGAGCTGCGTTTGTTTTATCTGCAATAGCGTTATTAATAGTAGGCACTTCAGTATCTACCACTCTTACCGTTCTAGTCGCAGAAGCTGCATTTCCTTGGTTATCTTGTACACTATAAGTTATTGTATATGTACCCAATAAAGCCTCATTTACACTACCAGAAATAACAATTGCATCTGTTAAGTTACCTTCTTTAGCATCAACAGCCGTAGCACCTAGGTCGTTCCAAGCAGTTCCAACGTTTATAGTAGTATCTGTAGACCCATTAACCGTAAGTACTGGAGGAGTTTGGTCAAACACTACATAAATAACTCTTATAACTGGAGTTGCCTGATTTCCAGACGCATCTGCAGCATTATATACTTCATAATAAACACCTGGTAAAGTTTGGTCTACATCAGTAGTTACTACTACGTTTGGCGTAATATCTCCTTGAGAAGCATCATAAGCTGTTGCTCCTGGAGAAATATAAGTAGGGGTTGATGTTTGTTCAACGAATAAAGTATCTGCACCTATTAGCGTAATTACTGGTTTGTCACCATCATTAACTACACGTATTGCATAATCTTCAAATTCGCCAATTCTGTTAGCAGCTGGGTTGCTATTAGCACCACAAGGCAAGTTTAAATCATTACCATAACTAACACCAATTCTTAATCTAGTGTTTGCTTCAAAAGCTTTTGAAATATCAGGAACGGTAAAGCTACCAGTCCAAGATAGTGAAGTTCCGCTTGCTTGACTCGCAACAAGTTCGCCTGCATCTGTAAAGTCTCCATCAACATTCCAATCAATCCATATTTTTCTTGTCATTGGGTTAATGTTGCTATTTCGTTTTACTTCAAAGTTGTATTTACCTCCAAAGTTTAATTCAAGCACGCCTAAATCAGAAAAATCTTGGTAAGCAATGCCTGTCGCACTAGAGTTTTCATTAATTTCCCCACTAGCATCATCTTCTAAAGACACATAGCTAATTCCAATATCAGTGCTCGTAGTTACGCTAATAATAGGAACGCAATGTTCAACCACAACAATATAGCCTGTTTTTACGATTGTTTTTTCAGATGCATTTGTATCTACCGTGTTGTACGCTTTTAATTGTACAGCGTACACCCCTGGTTGATCGAAACGGAAAGTTCTTTCCTTTAATTGGTTGCTTATAGTACCTGTTGGAGTAACTGCAAGTGGTGGAAAAAACGCCCAATCCCAACGATTTGCTTTGTTTGATGTTGCAGTAAATACTACATTATCTCCAACAGCAGGTCGTCTATTACTTGCAATAAAGTCAGCATTTGTTGGGCTACCTGGGTGAGCTACGATTACTGTTTTAGATTTAGAACTTGTAGAACCGTCACAACCAGTAACGTCTAATTTTATTACATAAGAACCATTCGTTAAGAAAATTTGATTTTCAAGATCTCTGCTATTAGCAACCGGTGTTCCGTTTATACTCCACAAGAAAGTAGTACTACCTTCTGCATTTGTTGAAGTATTAATAAAGTTTTCAAAAACTGCATTATAAATAGTATCCGCAGGTAGAGCAAAGTTTGCAACTGGAGCAGCTCCAGAACCAGCAACGCTAGACCAAACAGCAGCAAAACCTGAATCAACAGCTCCAGCTGATGAGTTCCATAACATATAAAGTGCTCCAGAAGTTGCAGTAATTGTTCCAGACGGAGCATTACCAGCTGTAAATCCTGAACCAGAGTGCAATACTTTTCCTAGTGCATTTACACCATCGTATATTTTAAGATTTGCGTTTGCGTTTAATTTAAAAGTTTTAAAGTTTAAGCTAACACTAGCTGCTCCACAAGGAGCAATAAGAGCTTCAAGATTTGATTCAGGAACGGTATAGTTGTTAAACTCACCTCCTTTATCAAATATAGTTCCAGAAGGTGCCGTAATTACGTTTGCAGGCAATGAAGTTTCAGGCCCTATGCTATACGATGTTCTTCTAACTTCTATATAGTTTGTTTTGCAAGTAACTGCAGATGAACCAATAACGTTGGAAGATTGCAGGCAAACAGTCCATTTACCTTGATCTGGAAATATTTTGGGGAAACCTGTAGGATTTGTTCCGGTGTAAACTACAGGATTTCTATGTGTATATGGGTCTCCACCCTGTGCAACAACTATGGTGTCATAACCATTGTGTATGTACCAATTCCAATAGGTGGCTCCGTTGGTACTCAAATCAATTAATTCAAAATTATCGAAAATTTCTACTACGTTTTTAGTAGAAACAAAGTCGGCAATTGGAGGTGCAGTAGGAGCAATAGCAACTACTGTTTTTGTTGTAGAATCGCTACCAAGGCAATTAGTGCTTACTAGTTTTACATTGTATGTTCCTGCAGTAGTAAAAATGTGTGCAGCATTAGTAGAGTTATACGTAGAGGTTCCATTAACAGTCCAATTATGCGAAATGTAACCTGTTTGGTTAGCATTTACAAAAGTGGTTATAGTACCAATGTAAACCGTATCTGGAGCGAAGAAATTACTGCTTAGCCCGGGAGGTACAGACAAAGAAACAGAATAATCCTCAGCCTCTCCATAGGCTTGTGTACCACAAGCTGCAGGCGGAATATCTTCGTTTAAGCAAATACGCATACGTGTAGTTCCAGAAGTTATATTACACGGAACGGTAAAGTTAAAAACATAAGTGTAATCTCCTGATGACGTGTTGGTTTTGTTACCAAGTGCTTCAGTAGTTTCAAAAGTACCGTTACCATTATAATCAATCCAAACATTACATTGGTTTTGATAGTTGTAAGTACAATTTGATTTAAAAACCTCAAGTGAGTATGTCCCACCAGCAGCTAAATCAGCAGGAGTTAAAGATGTAAAATCCTTGTACCCATCGCAATTGGAGGATGCATTGTCAATAGTGTTGTTATTCCCCACCAATTTCACATTCATAATTTTAGACCAATTGGCTACTGAAAAGTTTACAGCACAGTATTGGGCATTTGCGAATGAAAAGATTGAAAGTGAAAACAACAGAAGAAAGCTTTTTAAGTAAGAATGTTTTGTCATATTTCGTCTGTGTTATATATTAGTTAGATACAAATTTGGTCAAAGGTTGCAATTTTTCTGATTTTTTTACACAATTATTTCATAAAAATAGTAAACTAATTAAAATTCAGCATATTGCAAGTATGAAATCTGACTTCAATATTATCTATAATCAACTGAATAAAAACCAAAAACAAGCAGTAGACCATGTTGATGGCTGTGTTATGGTGGTGGCGGGACCTGGCACGGGAAAAACTCAGGTTTTGGGGGCAAGAGTTGCTCAAATTCTTAGAAATACGGATGCACAAGCAGAAAATATTTTGTGTTTAACTTTTACCGAAGCGGCAACTACTGCACTTAGAAACAGGTTATATGAATTTGTGGGTTCTGAATCTTTTAAGGTGAATATTTTTACGTATCACGCTTTTTGCAACTTAGTGATTCAGGATAATAAAGACTTTTTCGGAATTCAAGATTTAAAACCGATATCTGAATTAGAAGAAATAGAAGTTTTGAGGGAAATTATTGATGAAATGCCTAATGATTTTGTGCTGAAACGTTTTACCGGCGAAACCTATTATGATGTTGATAGGTTAAAGAAACTTTTTAAACTAATGAAAAAAGAAGGGTGGGATGGCTCTGACATTAAACAAATGGTAGAAACAAAAAAGGAAGATTTATTAAACGACCCTGAAATGTACTACAAACGCAAGTACAAGGAGTTTAACAAAGGTGATTTAAATGAAAGGAAATATAAGGAGAGTTTAGATAAATTCATAAACCTACAGGCTGCGGCAAGTCTGTTTTCTAAATACGAGCACAAACTCAAGCAAAGAAAACGGTATGATTTTAATGATATGCTAACTTGGGTGCTTAATGCCTTTAATGCTTCGCCAGATTTACTTTTACAGTATCAAGAAAAGTATCAGTACTTTTTAGTAGATGAATATCAGGATACCAATGGAATACAAAATCAGTTGCTATATGTACTTATTAATTATTGGGAAAATCCCAATGTTTTTGTGGTAGGAGATGATGATCAAAGCATTTACAAGTTTCAAGGAGCCAACGTAGAAAACATATACCAATTTTATAAGAAATACGAGAAATACACCCAGCTAATAGTTTTAGATGAAAACTACCGTTCTAGTCAGTCTATTCTAGATGGCAGCAATGCATTAATAAAACACAATAACGAACGATTAGTTGGCAAAGTAGAAGGATTGCATAAAGATATTGTAGCTTCTAATCCTGAGGTGGCAAACATTAAAAATGCCATTAAAATTGTAGAATACCCGAATGATTATCAAGAAGTAGTTAGTATAACAACCAAGCTTAAGCAACTTATGGCTAGTGATGTATCGCTTAAAGATGTTGGCATACTTTATCGCAATCATGCTCAAAGTAACGAACTTATTCGCTTTTTAGAAGCAGAAGGCATAGCGTATAATGTAGCAAAAACACAAGATGTGCTGCAAGTGCCCATTATTCAACAATTAAGCCAATTTTTGGAATACTTAAGTTTAGAATCGAACAGACTCGATAGTGGTCAACATTTGTTGTTTGGTATTTTACACTATAATAATTTTAAACATTTATCTGCATTTGAAATTGCAAAACTTAGTATTACAATTAGTAAAAGCAGCCGCGAAAAAAGAGATGAAACAAAAACAAACGGCTGGCGAACCCAATTACAAACTATCGCAAAAACACTTACATTTTCGGAACAAAGCATTGCGGAGTTAGAACTGTTTGTAGCAGATGTGGAGTATTGGCTAAAGCAAATGCACAATCTCACTTTACAAAGTTTAGTGGAGCGAGTTATGTCTAAAATGGGATTTATAGCCCGAGCATTGGCGAGTAGTGATGCTACTTTTCAAATACAGTGCTTAAAAACGTATTATAATTTTTTAAAAGAAGAAACGGCAAGAAATCCGTATTTAAACCTTTCTGAATTCTTGCAAAAAGTAGCATTGCTACAAGCTAATAACCTAGGGCTTAAACTAAATAAAATTGTACACGGCATAAATGGTGTAAATTTAATGACGGCTCATGGCAGTAAAGGGCTAGAGTTTGATTACGTATTTCTAATGGGTTGCATTGATAAAAAGTGGGAGCGAGACAGCAATTCGTTGCCATTCAGTTTAAATCAAATTCTTCCAGGAGAACCAAAATCTGCAGCCGAAGAGGAGTCGAGGCGGTTATTTTACGTAGCATTAACACGTGCAAGAAAAAGTATAGAAGTTAGTTACGCCATAAAAGACGAGAAAGAGAAAGACACCACTAAAAGCCTTTTTGTAGTAGAATTAGAAGAAAGCTTAGCTGCCGATTTGCATAAAGAAGAAGCCGCAGAAGATGATTTATTGCACTTTTTCGATTTTATGATGAAGCATAGCGACGAAAATTTTGTAGACTTAATAAATCAAGATTTTGTAACAAAGGAGTTGGAAAATTTTAGAATGAATGCTACCAACTTGAACAGCTACTTAAAGTGTCCAGTTTCGTTTTTCTACCAAAACATTGTAAGAGTACCTGCGGCAAAAGGCGAGAGTATGACTTTCGGTTCGGCAATGCACGCTGCCTTAGAGCGATTATTTGGTTCTAACAAAGAAATACTAAAGGATAAAACAAAGGCTATGGAGGTAATGCACTTCCACTTTTCACGGTATATGCTCAATAATAAAGAATCTTTTACAGCGGAAGATTTTGAAAGAAGACTGTTTTATGGCAAAGAAGTTTTGACCGAATATTACGACTATTATATGGACAAATGGGATACAACCAAAGATGTGCAAACAGAGGTAGATATTAAGAATGTAGTGCTAGATGGCGTGCCTATTCGGGGTAAAATTGATAAAATAGAGATTACGGAACGCACTATTAATGTAGTAGACTACAAAACCGGAAAGTTTTCTAACGGTAAAAAGAAAATAAAGCCGCCAATTGTGTTACACGACAATCCAGATGAGCAAGATTTTGAAAAAAGATATGGAGGTGATTATTGGAGGCAAGTGCTATTTTACAAGGCTCTAATAGAAAATCAAGTAGACAGAAAATACGAGGTTATATCTGGAGAAATAGATTTTGTAGAGCCAGAGTCAAACACCTTTAATAAGGCTAAGATAATGGTAAATGATGCTGATTATGAATTTGTTAAGAATCAAATAAAGGACTCTTACAAAAAAATAATGAACAAAGAATTTAATAACGGGTGCGAAAAAGATGATTGCCAATGGTGCAATTTTAAAAAGCACTATTTAAGCAAACAAGTATACACTAACTCCGGTTTATTAACCATTAATTCAGATGAAATGGAAGAAAGATGACTAGGTAAGCGGTTTGGTTTTGCAAACATTACCTACTTTTGCATTGTTATAAATAGCACATGGAATTAACAGACATAGTAACGGTATATTCAGAAAAGACACCAAATCCGGAGTCAATGAAATTTGTAGCGAATAAAATGATACTGCCAAACGACAGTATAGATTTTAGAGCTAATGAAGGTTTAGATGAATGTCCTATGGCCAAGGAGCTTTTCGACTATGACTTTGTAAAAGGAGTTTTTATAATGAACAATTTTGTTTCGGTAACTAAAAAGCCGGATTACGAATGGTTTGATATAATACCACAACTTAAAAAGTTTGTTCAGGAATACTTAGAAGCTGAAAAACCAATTGTTGTAAAAAAACAAAAATTAACGGACGAAGAAGAAAGTGAAGCGGTAGTTAAAATAAAACAACTACTTGAAGACCACGTTAGACCAGCCGTAGAAATGGATGGCGGAGCTATTGATTTTAAAAGTTTTGAAAATGGTGTGGTTACTGTTACAATGAAAGGCTCTTGCAGCGGATGTCCGAGCAGCACCTTAACTTTAAAAGCAGGCATTGAGAATTTATTAAAAAGAATGGTACCAGAGGTAGAAGCTGTAGAAGCAGAAGCCGCTTAAAAAATAAAATATATGAAAAAAACACTTACCCTTTTATTGGCAGTAGCATTGTTATCGTTTAATGCTATGGCTCAAATTTCTTTCAAGTACAGAACTGTAGAAAAAACCTATTTTGATAAGGACAATTTTGACCACTCCGTAAACAATGAAATTGTAAACGGAACCAGCGATGCAACCGATACGGTTTTTACGTGGACTAGAATTGAAGATATACCAACAGGATGGGAAACTGCAGTTTGTGAAGACGAGTTATGCTACCCAACCTCAAAAAACTCGAATGATGTTTTTTTAGGAGCAGGCAAAAGCATGAAATTTAAATTAAATTTTTATTCTTGGGGCATTCGTGATTGTGGATCTGGTAAAATAGTAATTGTTTCTAAAAAGAATAGTGAGAATCGTGATACGTTTGACACAGAAGTTTGTTCGTTTAACTCTGCTAGCGTAAAAGAAGTAAACAAAGTTTTTAGTGTTTATCCTAATCCAGCTACAAATTTTATTACAGTTAAAACATCTATAAATGGAATGTTAACATTAAAAATTTATGATATTCTTGGAAGCTTAAAGGAAACTGTAACTGTTATGAATGGCGATAAAGTTGATATTTCCGGGCTAAATAGAGGAGCTTATATATTAAAGATTGATGGAAATGCAGCAGCAACGCAAGTAATTCAGAAATTCTAATCTTATTAATAATATTAACCAATAAAAAAGGCTCGAAGAAATTAATCTTCGAGCCTTTTTTATATAGGTTAATTTGCAGATTGTTAGTCTGCGTTAATATCGAAAGACTCCATAAACTTGGTAGTAAAGTTACCCGATCTAAAATCTTCATTCTTCATTAGTTTTAAATGTAAAGGAATCGTCGTTTTTACTCCCTCTACAATAAATTCTGACAATGCTCTTTCCATTTTTACAATGCACTCTTCTCTTGTTTGAGCCGAAACGATCAGCTTAGCAATCATAGAATCGTAATTAGGTGGAATAGTGTAACCAGCATAAATGTGAGTGTCTACTCGAACACCGTGCCCACCTGGTTTATGTAAAACGGTTATTTTTCCAGGACTAGGTCTAAAATCATGAAAAACGTCCTCAGCATTTATTCTGCATTCCATTGCCCATTTTTCTGGCAAATAGTTTTTACCCGAAATTGGGAAACCGGCAGCAATTTTTATTTGTTCTTTAATTAAATCAAAGTTAATTACCTCTTCGGTTACAGGGTGCTCAACCTGAATACGTGTATTCATTTCCATAAAGTAGAAGTTCTTATGTTTATCAACTAAAAACTCTACAGTACCTACACCTTCGTAGTTTATAGATTCGCCAGCTTTAATTGCTGCTTCGCCCATTCTTGTACGTAAATCTTCATCTACAAATGGAGAAGGAGCCTCTTCTACTAGTTTTTGATGACGACGCTGTATAGAGCAATCTCTTTCAGATAGGTGACATACTTTTCCGTATTGATCTCCTGCAATTTGAATCTCTATATGACGAGGTTCTTCAACAAACTTTTCCAAGTACATGGCGTCATTTCCAAAAGCATTTTTTGCTTCGTGTCTGGCACTTGCCCAAGCTTCAGTAAATTGTTTATCGTCCCAAATTACTCGCATGCCTTTTCCACCACCACCGGCAGTAGCTTTAAGCATAACAGGGTATCCCATTTTATTAGAAATTTTTATACCTTCTTCTTCGCTTTTAAGTAATCCTTCAGAACCAGGAACGCAAGGTACTCCTGCTTTTATCATGGTGCTTTTTGCGTTTGATTTGTCGCCCATAGAATTTATCATTTCTGGGCTAGCACCTATAAACTTAATTCCGTGATCGCGACACATTTCTGAGAAAATGGCGTTTTCAGATAGAAACCCGTAACCAGGATGAATTGCATCAGCGTTAGTTATTTCAGCCGCTGCAATAATATTGGGCATGCTTAAATAAGACAATGGACTTGGCGGTGGGCCAATACATACAGCCTCATCTGCAAATTTTACGTGTAAACTTTCTCTATCTGCTGTACTATAAACTGCTACCGTAGCAATTCCCATTTCTTTGCACGTTCGTATTACACGAAGTGCTATTTCTCCTCGGTTTGCAATTAATATTTTCTTAAACATAAGAATGATATTAAACTGGTTCTACTAAGAATAATGGCTGATCGTATTCTACTGGTTTAGAATCGTCTACAAGTACTTTAACAATTTTTCCGCTTACTTCAGATTCAATTTCGTTGAACAATTTCATTGCTTCGATTATACAGATAACTTGTCCTTTTTCAACGATGTCGCCAACTTCAACAAATACCGGCTTATCTGGTGAAGATTTTCTATAAAAAGTGCCAATCATTGGCGACTTTATTTCAAGAGTGGTACTTGGAACCTCAACTAGAGTAGCAGGTGTTCCGGCAGCAGGTGTGGCTTGTGCTGGAGTTTCTACTAAAAATGTTTGATGTTGTGGAGCAGGTGCAGAAATAGCCTGAGTATAAACAGGTTCGTTTCTTTTTATCGTAATTTTAAAATCCTTTTTCTCGATAGATACTTCATCCACCTTTGATGATGAAATAAATCTAATTAGGGTTTGAATTTCTTTTAAGTTCATATGTGTATTCTTTAACGAAAATAGTTTAAAATCTTAATATTAGGAATTATAGGCCCATTTTAAATAAACAGAACCCCAAGTAAAACCGCCACCAAAGGCAGCTAAAATTATGTTATCGCCTTTCTTAAACTTGTGTTCAAAGTCGTAAAAAAGTAAGGGTATGGTTCCAGCAGTTGTGTTGCCATATTTGTCTATATTTATAAGTACTTTTTCTTTGTCAAGTTCCATCCTCTTTGCAGTAGCATCAATAATTCTCAAATTTGCTTGATGAGCAGCAAGATAGTCAACGGTTTCTCCGGTTAGCCCGTTTCGGTCCATAATTTCTCTGCTTATATCTGCCATATTGGTTACCGCAAATTTAAACACTGTTTTACCTTCTTGAAAAACAAAGTGCATTCTTTTATCTATAGTTTCGTGGCTTGCAGGTAGCATTGATCCACCAGCTTTTTGATGCAAAAATTCTTTTCCTACACCATCAGACCGTAAAATACTATCTATTACGCCGACATCTTCTGTTGTAGGTTCTAGCAATACAGCTCCTCCGCCGTCACCAAATATTATGCAAGTATTGCGGTCTTGGTAATCAATTATAGACGACATTTTATCTGCTCCACAAACAAGCACTTTTTTATATTTTCCGCTTTCTATAAACTTTACTCCGGTTTCTAAGGCATATAAAAATCCAGAACAAGCTGCCCCAATATCAAAACTAAAAGCATTTTTAGCTCCTATTTTGTGCGAAACGATATTTGCTGTAGCTGGAAATACGTGATCTGGAGTAACAGTTGCTACCAATATTACATCAATCTCGTCAGGAGATATTTTAGTTTTTGCAAGTATTTGGTTTATGGCTTCTACACATATATCTGAAGTTGCTTTACCATCTTCCATTATATGACGTTCACGAATTCCAGTACGAGACTGTATCCATTCATCGTTAGTATCCACCAATTTTTCAAGATCTTTATTGGTTAATATTTTTTCGGGTACATAGCCTCCTACCGCGGTAATAGCTGCTCTCATTTGATTAATTTACGGATTGTTGTTTCGCTATTGATTGTTCAATTTTAGAAATTAAGTTTGATTCCACCACATTTTTAGCGAGTTTTATCATATTTCTAAACGTTTTAGCCTTTGAAATGCCGTGGCCAACTATCACTGGTTTTTTAATACCCAATATTGGTGTTCCGCCGTAATGTTCAAAATTAAACCTTTCTAAGTAGTCGTTTTTGTCTCCACTTTCAAGTAAGTTATAGGCAAATCCTTCACATGTTTTTAATACTATGTTTCCAGTAAAACCATCACATACAACTACATCTACTTCATCGGTAAAAAGGTGTCTTCCTTCTATATTTCCAATAAAGTTAATGCCTTTTCTAGATTCAAGAATGGGATAAGCAGCTTGAGTAAGTAAGTTTCCTTTTTCACGTTCTTCGCCAATACTTAACAAGCCTACTCTAGGATTTTCTATTCCATAAACAGCTTTTGCATATTCAGTACCTAATACAGCAAACCTACCAAGTGTTTCAGGTTTTACATCAGAGTTTGCTCCAACATCTAGCAAAACGCCAGTTATGCCGCTTTGCTGCGGCAGAACGGATGATAGGGCAGGTCTTTCTATGGTATCTATAGTTTTAACTTGGTAAAGCGAACTAACCATTAAAGCACCTGTATTACCAGCACTTGCAAAAGCGTCAATTTTATTTTGGGCTAGATAATTTACACCAACATTTATGCTGGAATCTTTTTTAGAAGCAAAAGCTTTTGTTGGGTGCTCGCTCATTCCAATACTTTCGCCTGTATAAATCACGGTAATATTACCATGGTTAAGATGTTGGGCAAAAGGCTGTAGAGCCTGCTCTTCACCAAATACAAAAAAATGCTCTTCGCAATTTTCTGAATTTGCTTCTTCTAAAATAGCCTTAATACATTCATCGGGGGCATAATCACCCCCCATGGCATCAATGCCGATTTTCATAAGTGTTACTCTGCGTTTTTAGGTTCTAATACCTGAATACCGCGATACATGCCAGTTTCAAGGTTTAACCTATGATACAAATGTACTTCTCCAGTTGATGGATCTCTGTGCAATTGTCTGTTACCAAGTTTGTAGTGAGTTCTTCTTTTGTCTCTTCTCGTCTTGGAAATCTTACGTTTAGGATGTGCCATTTTCTATTTTATTAAATTTTTTAATTTTTCCCACCTATCGTCAGCCGGTTTATCGTCTTCGGAGTTGGTGTAGGTTAATTCGCATTTTTTCTTGGTTTTGGAATTTTTACAAATCTTACGAAGTGGCATTGCAATACAAATCTGTTCATAGATTGTATCGTAAACATTATAAACCTGGTGCGATGCAGATAAATAATATTCAGTTGCTAGTAAGTCTGCATTAGAAGTAAGTCTTATCACCTCTTCAGTCGTAGGATTAATCTCAATCTCTATGTCTTCCAAACATCTTTCACATTCGGTATAAACTGTACCATTAATGGTATAGTTTAACTTTATTGTTCCCTCTTTTTTTTCGCAGTTTACTTTTACAAGCAAATTACAATTGTTGTAGAGGCTATTTTCTTTTAAACCAAAGAACAAATTATTCAGTTTGAAGTCGAAAACATCGATTTCGTTGTTGAATTTTATAAAATCAATATCAAAATTAGAGAGCTTCACTTCAAAAAGTTGGCAAAAGTAAGGATAATTGTGATATATTGGTTGATAATTTAATTTAAATCCGGCACTCCGATGCTGAATTTTTCTCTTCTGTGTTCCTTATAACGTAAAGGTGTATTGCTGGTGTCATAAAATTCTAATCTATTACGATTAACTTTATTTATAAGGTATAAAGCGTTTATAAAGGATGTAGTATTTGCCAAACCCTTTCCTGCAATATCATAGGCAGTTCCGTGATCTGGCGAAGTTCGTATCATTGGCAAACCTGCGGTGTAGTTTATGCCACAATGAAATGCCTTTTGCTTAAAAGGTATAAGTACCTGATCGTGATACATACCTAAAATAGCGTCGAAATTACCTTCATTTCCAGAACCAAAAAAGCCATCAGGTGCATACGGCCCGACTGCTATAATGCCTTGATCTTGAGCTAATTTAACAGCAGGTGCTATCTTTTCTATTTCTTCTTTACCCATTAATCCATTATCTCCCGAATGAGGATTAACGCCCAGCACGGCAATTCTTGGTTTAGATATGCCAAAATCGGATTTTAAGTTTTGGTTTAATGTGTTTATGCTTGCAAGTATGCTCTCAGATGTGATTTTATCGGCTACGTTGCTTAATGCTGTATGGCCCGTTACCATTGCTACTCTTAATTCATCATCTAAAAGAATCATTTGTACATCACACTCAAATTTAGAGGCAAAATATTCGGTGTGCCCATTAAATCCTAAACCAGCATCTGTCGCACTTTTTTTATCAATTGGGGCAGTTAAAATATTTTCAATAAATCCATCTTTTATATCTTGTGTGGCTAGTTCTAGGGCGTCAAAAGCAAGTTTCCCTGCTTGGGCACTAGCTTTACCTGGAGTAATTTCAATTCTATCTTTACTGCATACCCTAAGGTTTATTGCATTAGGCTTTATATCGTTAATGTTTCGTACCACGTTAAAATCTAACGGAGCCCGCTCTAATAATTGAGCGTAGTACTTAAAAATAAATACGTTGCCATAAATAATAGGAGTGCAATAATTTAGAATCAAATCATTACTAAAAGTTTTTAAAATTAGTTCTGGCCCAATTCCATTAAAGTCTCCAACTGTTATGCCTATTCTAGGTTTATTGCTCATAGAAAGGACAAAGGTATGGTTTAATAATAATTAAGAGATAAGTTTTTGCCTAAGCATAAACTCTAATTGCTGATTGGTTTCTTGCAGCTTTCCCGCCATCAATTTTTCTTGGTACTTTTCAGAGGCGGATTTGTATGCTGCTTCTATCGTTTGTATTAAATCATCTTTTACCCAAGGTTTGGTTAAAAAACGGAATACTTCACATCGGTTTATTGCCTCAATAACAATATTTATATCATTACACCCAGTAATAAGAATTCTGCCAATTTGAGGTTGTTCAATTTTTAATCTTTCTAGCAAATCAGCACCAGAAATACTCGGCATCATATGATCTGTTATAACCACATCAATTTGTTGAGAGTTAATAATTTCTAAGGCTTCAGTAGCACTTTCAGCTAAGGAAACATTAAAAATACGTTTGAAATTTGCTTTGAAAGATACCAAATTCTGAGATTCGTCATCCACATATAGCACGGAAATGTTGCTGTCTGTCATCATTTTAAGTAAGTAGTAGTACCGCAAATATATAAAAATGTTAATAAGTTGACAACAACTAGCCTAAATTAATGATTTTTGCACCCTGAACAAACCTATGCACCTACCGGAAATATTTAATCTTAAAAATGATACTGATAAGCAAAAGTTTAAACAGATAGCGTTAAACCCTGCTATCACTGTTTTTGATGAAATAGACCGGCAATTGCTTGATTTGATGCTTTGTAGGCATCCAGCTCTATCATCTGAACAAGTGCAGGCCCAAGGCTTAGTAGAGGAATTTTTACAACAAAATGCACAAACTAACGAAGAGTATGGCAACTGGGTTTATTATCCTTGGAAAAAATTGGTTGTGCACGTGCTACCCGAGCGAGAGTTTGTAGAAGTACGTACCAATAGAAACAAGTATAAAATTACACCTGAAGAACAGGAAAAATTGGGCCAAAAAGTAGTTGGCATTGCTGGATTATCGGTAGGCAGAACAATTGCCACTACTATGGCATTAGAACGTGTAGCTGGCGAGATTAGGTTGGCCGATTTTGATGAGATTGAGCTATCGAACCTTAATAGAATAAAAGCACCACTTACAGAAATTGGCTTAAATAAAGCGATAGCCACAGCAAGGGAAATAGCAGAGATAGATCCCTATATAAAGGTGGTGTGCTATAAAAACGGACTATCAGAGGAAAATATGAATTCTTTTTTTACCAGTGAACGAAAAATGGATTTATTTATTGAAGAATGTGATGACATAAAGATAAAAGTTGTTGCTAGACTGAAGTGTAAGGAGCTTCAAATTCCTGTTATAATGGAAACAAATGATAATTGTATAATAGATATAGAGCGATTTGACTTAGAGCCTGAAAGACCGATATTTCATGGGAAACTTAGTGAAGAAGATATAGAGTTATGTAAAGTTGCAAAAACACTACAACAAAAAATGGTTATTCTAACAAAAATTATAGATCCAACCACGATTTCAGATGGGCTAAAGAGATCTCTACCAGAAATCGGAAAATCTATCAGAAGTTGGCCACAAGTGGCTAGTGATGTCATAAGTGGTGGAGGAATACTAGTACAGTTGTCAACAAGAATTTTAATTGGAAAAGACACAAAGTCTGGATCATTTATTTCTGAAAGCTCAGTATTGAGCCAATTATGTTGAGTGAAGAATCTTGGATATATCGTATTCATGGTTTTTGGGCTAAGGACAAGCCTGAGTTATCTCAAATATTTAGTGAAGGTAGAGATAAGGTTTTAAAGGACCACGGAATTGATAAAGTAGCTCAAAATGACACCTATTGGCATTTTCAAGAGGGTGTTTATGTCTTATTGATGTTTGACAGAAATGACGTTGCTGTAGCGGGTATAAGATTAGAAAAAAAAATAAAGGGCATTCCGCTAAACTTACAAAAGGATCTTCAAGGCTACAATGATGTTAATGAGTTTGTCGACTCATTTAACAATTATGTGATTGGCGAAGTTTGCGGACTTTGGAATGCTAAATCGATCTTAGATAAAAACGTAGCTATTTTATTAGTTCGATATATTACAGCACTCACTCGAGTTTTAGGTTTTGAAAAAATACTCACTTTTAATGCTTCGTATACTTATTTGTTAGCAGTTTCTGTAGGAGGAAAAATGGTTAAGCATTTAGGACATGATGGAGTTTTTTATTATCCAACAAAAGAATACAAGGCAAGTTTATTTTTATACGATGACTTGATTAATCACGATGGGGCCAGGGGTTACGATAGAGAAAGAATTTTTAGTTTAAGAGAGAATTATAATCAGCTTTTTGAAGAGCACGTTAAGTCTAACAAAATAATAGTGAAGTATGAGGCAATACTATAAGCTAATAGTTCTATTTATTATTTTTTTTAGTTCGTGCACTAATATACCCAAGAAGGATGTTCTTGATTTAAGTATAAGGGGCTCTAAGCTTACGTCAATAAATAATATCAAGGAAGCTCAATCTAACTTATCAGATTACAACAACCCAACGATAATAAAAAGCTCATCAGATTATTTTTATCTCGAAATTACAGCGGTTAATAACAACTTGTATGATTCTGTGTTTTGCTTAACAATTCCCATATCTTATATAGACCATGTTTTTATCTCCGAAGATATAAACTCATTACCTAATAATGGGTATGGAGATTTAGACGTAAGGAATGCAGAGGCCGTAAATGACCCTTATCCAACTTGGGTTACAACAATCTCGACCAATAAGTCAAAAAAAATATACATACTTATTCAAGATAAAGGCGATTTAGGTGTCAAATTTCTAAGTGAAGTGCTAGTGCAGAATTATAACGATAGAATGATTCGTAATGGTTTCTTTGGAATTTTTGTTGGAATTATGCTTGCAATGATATTGTACAATGCATTTATATTTATTCAAATACGGAATAAGGATTACTTATACTACGTATTGTTTCTATTTTCTTTACTTGTAACACAAGCAACCTTGTTGGGAATATCTTATTATTTTTTAGAAAAAGAAACCAATATCGATGATGGATTAATTTACGCGGGTTCGAGTTTGCTAGGCATATTTGGGCTAAAGTTTGTGTATGATTTTACCCAGGTAAAAAAGCATTTTAGTAAAATCAACTTCTTTTTTAATTATGTCTACATTAGCTATGGGCTTTGTCTGATTTTTGTATTTTTTAATCTAAAGCACATATCACATATTATTTTAAACATAAACGGTTTACTTGTGCCTGCGATATTAATAGGATTAATGTTTATAGCAGGTAGAAGAGGCGTTCCAAATGCTAATTATATTTTACTCGCATGGAGTTCTTTCTTTTTTGGAGTTTTTGTTTTTGTAGGTAAGGATTCAGGTATTATTCCTTATAGTCCAATTTCAAATTTTCTTATGCCAATTGGTGCGTCTATTGCAGCAATATTGCTTTCTTTTGCGTTGGCCAATCAAATAAATGCACTTAAACAAGAAAAAGAAGAATCCGACAAACGTGTAATAGAAGAGGTAAAGAAAAATGAGGAGTTGGTTATAAACCAGAATATAATTCTTGAAAAGAAGGTTAAAGAAAGAACGGCCGAGTTAGAAGAAGCTTTGCGTAACCTAAAAGCGGCCCAATCTCAATTAGTGCAATCGGAGAAAATGGCGTCGCTGGGTGTGCTTACCGCCGGCATTGCTCACGAAATAAACAACCCAATAAACTTTGTTTCGGCTAATGTTATTCCTCTTAAAGAAAACATTGAAATTCTGACAAAACTACTTGGCGAATACAAACGTATAGACCCATCATCGCCAGAAAAAGAGTTGGAAAGGATGTTGGAAATGGAAAAAGACTTTGAAATTGACTATTTACTAAAAGAAACCGATCTTTTAATTGACGGGATTGAAGAAGGGGCAAAAAGAACACATACCATTGTGGACGGCCTTAAAACCTTTAGCAGGGGAGATGGAAGCGAAGAAAGCTTGGGAGACATAAACAAAGGCATTGAAAGCACACTAAGCGTGCTTAAAAGCAAGCTGAAGGGTTTAAAAGTAAATCTTAATTTAGGTACGCTGCCTTTGGTTAATTGCCAAATAGGAAAGTTAAATCAGGTGTTTTTAAACCTTATAAACAATGCTATTGATGCATTAGAAGAAAAAAATGGTGCAAATTCGGGCAATTCTACCATTGAAATATCAACTTCAATTAACGCTAAAAATGAGGTTGAAATTCATATTAGTGACAACGCAAACGGCATTCCAGAGGAACAAAAAGAAAAACTATTTGAACCCTTTTTTACTACAAAAGCTATTGGCAAAGGCACAGGCTTAGGATTGGCTATTTCCTACGGTATAACGGAAGAACACAACGGCACTATAGAATTTGAATCTGAGTTAGGTAAAGGATCTACTTTTACCGTAGTTATTCCACAGAAGTAGGCTTGGTTTTTTTAAGTATCCGTTTCATCCAAACGGGAAAAACAACAAAGCCTAAAACTAAATAAGGGTAATAACTAATTAATCGCCACAATACAGAAGCTGCGTTGGCCAATTGTGGTAAGGCAAAATACTCTCCCAAAAAAGCCGGAAACAGCATTTCTGCCAATCCGCTGGCACCTGGTGTAATGGGTAACATAAGTGCTCCCCACATAATTAGCTGACGGGAAAATATTTGCAATGTTTCTATATGTGTGCCAAATGCAAGTATTAGAAATAATACCAGAGCAAACCGGGCCGTCCAAGAAAAGAAAGTGGCACCAAAGGCCTTAAACCAGAATGTTCTTTTCTTTTTTTTAAACTCATTGGCTGCAATTAATATTTGATCTCCCCATAACACGGCTTTGCCTTTCCATCGATTAAAAAAAGGCAGGTTAAAAAGACCAATAACTGCTTTTCTTACCCAATTTGGTTTTACAAAAATGCCAACATAAACTAGTATAGCCCATAGAAGCAATAAACTGTAGGCAATGGTAAAATAAACCGTTATAAAACTGGAGCCAAATGGCCCTATTTTTAAAGGAATTTGACTTGCAAACCCGGTTATTAGCAGGAGCAATGGGGCAAAAAGAATGTAATAGAGCACATCAAGATAAGAAGTTGCCAATACAATTGCTGTAGCTTTTCCCGTTCCTAGTTTTCGTTCTTGTGCCAAGAGTATAAAAGCAGCAGCGGTTCCACCTACAATGCCAGGCGATAAAGCCGACGAAAATTCCCATAAAACAACAAGTTGAAAGCAGTGTCGCCATTTTAAAACCCCATCGCTTAAAATCCTTAGCCTTACCATATAGCCAATAAAGCGAAAGATCACCATTAACAAAGCTAGGGCAAACCAAAAAATAACTATAGGCCCCCACGTAATGGCTTTGTAAGCATTGGGGTCAAAATCTTTGTAAAGAAAATAAAATGCAACTGTCAATCCCAATAAAATGGGAATAATGAGGCGTTTACCCTCAAAGTATTTTTGCAGGTGCAGGAGTGAACTCAAATTACAGCATTTACTTTTTGTCCTTGAGCTAATGAATATTTACGCTCTCCATTTATTGTAATAAGCATTTCTATAGAGCTAATATTTAAGAAATCGTATAATCGAACAGCCTGCTCCATAAATTTCTTCTTTTTAATCTCCTTCGTTGTATTTTTTTCAACTCTTACCACATAGGTATCCACAAGATCGGTAAATTTAGAACCTTCTGGCCAAACTTGTGTTCCTCGGTTGGTTATAGTAGTAACCTCCATATCTGCATCTAAATTTGCCTGTGCAATTGCCGCTATTTCAGCAGGTTGCATTTCAGATCCAACAAATAAATCAATACCAACAGTTTCTATAATATCGTTGCTACTGCTCATCATTCTATTGTTGGCTAGTTTTACAGGTTTAATGTATTTTTCCGCATCATTATCGTTTATTCCTGATAAATCTAGTTCGGCAATTACTTTTTCCGCAAAAGCTGTTGTGTTTAGCGAATTTGCTCTGTCAGCACCAAAATCGCCCGTGTGGTAACCTTTGTCAATGGCTGTTAATAGAGCATTTCTAATAGCAGCTCCATATTGTTCTAAGCCCATTTGATTAAGCATTATTGTTCCACTAAGTAAAAGTGAAGTTGGGTTAGCTAAATTTTTACCTGCTATATCTGGAGCAGTGCCGTGCACAGCTTCAAATATTTTAATATGGTCGCCAATATTGGCAGAAGGAGCAAAACCAAGCCCACCCACTAAACCTGCACAAAGGTCAGAAACAATATCACCTTGTAAGTTAGTTAATACCACGCATTGAAATTCTTGCGGAGCATATACCAATTTCATACAAAGAGCATCAACAATTACATCGTCTGCTTTTATTTGAGGAAATTCTTTAGCTATTTCGTAAAATGTGTTTAAAAACATACCGTCTGTAAGTTTCATAATATTGGCCTTGTGTCCGCATGTTATACGGGTGTAACCTTCTTTTATAGCAGTGATAAATGCAGTGCGTATTACTTGCTCAGAACCAGGTCTGGATATTATTCTTCTACTCACCGCAACATCGCGAGTCATCATATGCTCTATCCCGCCATAGGTATCTTCAATATTTTCTCTTACGATAGTTATATCAATAGGAATTCCTGCTTTACTAAAAACGGTGTCTACTCCTTTTATGGTTTGAAACTTGCGAATATTAGAATGAGTATTCCACGTTTTACGAGCAGTTACATTTATGCTTTTTACGCCACCACCTTTGGGTGTTTCCATGGGTCCTTTAAACAAAATACCTGTATGCTCTATGCTCTCTTTTGCCTCATCAGTCATTCCAGTTGTATATCCCTCGTCGTACACACTTTTTCCCATTTTAACAAAATCGTATTCCAACGGTACCTTTGCAGCGTTAAAAATTTTTAAAACGGCGTCCATTATTTCTGGGCCTATTCCATCTCCATTAGCTACTGATATTTTAACCTTATTCATTCTGTCTTAAAAAGTAAAGCTGCAAAGGTAGCAAAGTATAATGCAATTTTATGGATTTGGGCACACTTTTTGCTACCTATTTACAGCTTGCAAAGCCGCAATATTATTAGGGTTTTACTGAATTTTGAATACCTTTGCAGGTTCTTAAATAATAGTAGGATAATTTATAATTAATGAGACAGCTTAAGATTTCAAAACAGTTTACCAATAGGGAAAACAAATCGTTGGATAAATACCTCAACGAAATTAGTAAAGTATCAATGATTGATGCACAAGAAGAGGTAGAATTAGCTAGAAGAATTAGAGAGGGAGACCAAGCGGCGTTAGAGAAATTGGTAAATGCAAACTTACGTTTTGTAGTTTCTGTTTCTAAACAATACCAAAACCAAGGGTTAACTTTGGGAGACTTGATTAACGAAGGAAACTTAGGTTTGATAAAAGCGGCTAAACGTTTTGATGAAACACGTGGTTTTAAGTTTATTTCGTATGCAGTATGGTGGATTCGTCAAAGTATTTTGCAAGCATTGGCCGACCAAAGTAGAATTGTACGTTTACCATTAAACAAGGTAGGGTCTATTGGCAGAATTAGTGCAGCAGCAGCTCGTTTGGAGCAGTTACAAGAGCGTGAACCAACACCAGAAGAAATAGCAAAAGAATTGGAAATCTCAGTTACTGAGGTAGAAAATGCATTTAAATCTTCAGGCAGACACTTGTCTATTGATGCACCACTTATTGAAGGAGAAGATAACAGCCTTTTAGGTGTTTTGGATAACAATGATGAGCCAAATCCTGATCAACCGCTGATGGATGAGTCTTTAAGAAAAGAAATAAACCGAGTAATTTCTACGCTTTCTGAAAAAGAAAGGGATGTTTTGAAATACTACTACGGTTTAGATGGTGGTCCAGCACATACGTTAGAAGACATTTCTGACAAAGTGGGTCTTACTCGTGAACGTGTTCGCCAGATTAAAGAAAAAGCTCTTAGAAGATTGCGTAAGTCTAGCAAGAGCAAAATATTAAAATCTTACTTAGGATAGTGTTTAAACGCTAGACTGTAGTAGATAAAAATTAGAAAGGCTGCCTATTGGGCGGCCTTTTTTATTCTAAAAAGCCCAGAACTTTCAGAAAGCGTCATTAATCTAATGCGGTTTCCATCTGAACATAGGATGTTTTTATCCAAGTTTCGAGAAAAGGATAAGTCAACATATTCGGCATTTACACTTTGAATTATTGAATGAGGAATAATAAACTGCCCGTCATCCTTTATTAAATAATAGTTGGCGACCAAATTTTCCGAATCATCATGATCTAATATAGACAAAGAGAGGTATTTGTTTTTAGGTTCAGGTAACCAAGTAAAAGTATCTCCTTCAGAAATTTCCAAATCTGACGGAGCACTAACTTAGTATCATAATAAGGGAAACAAATGAACCAAGCTTTTTCACAAATCAAAGATAAAGAAATCAATCTTTATTCTTAAATCGTTCGAAAAGCACCCAACACATTCCAAAAATTAGGAAGTAGTACAAAAAGTCTTCTACGGGAATCGTAATAAGTCGCACACCTAAATTTTCTGTATTGTTATACCAAACAACAGGTTCTGAAGTTTTTGCCCCGGTTAAAATCCCATTTATTAGGGCAAAGGGGATTAGAATAATGAAATAGCAAAGGTAGAAGATGCCTTTGTTTTGTGGTTTTGTTAATTGAACCACAACTATAAACAGCAACACCAAACTGCTTATGGTAGTGGTATAAGTATTTCCAAAGCCTTTAATTAAAAATGCAGCAGCTATTCCCATCATAAAAAAGTCGAAATATTTTTCAATAGGTTTTAAAACGTTTTTGACCTTTAGAATCAAAAATTGATCGTATAAAAATAAGCAGGAGTAGGGTACACAGACAAAGAAAAGCCATTCTTCAAGCGGCAAATATAAAATGTCTATACCCAGCAAATAGTCAGGATTAAAACCCCAAACTCCCTTTATAGTGAAAAGAATATCCCACGAAATAAAGAATAAGCCTGTAATGGCTATGGCTGAAAAAACGGCTTTCCATCGTTTATAGAAATGGCCAATTTTATTAAAACTTAAGGCCAACGGAAAGGCAATAGCACCAATATCTAGCCAAAAGTACAAACTACTCATTTGGCTTCGTTTATATACTTAGGAGGCACTAAAAGCATCCCAAAACACTCGCCATCTTCTGGCTCTAAGTGCTTGTGGTGTACTTTATGTGCTTTGCGTATAGCTTTTAGGTATCTATGGTTGGTACGTGTAAAAACCTTAAACCGTTGGTGAATAAAAATATCGTGTACCAAAAAATAGGCTATTCCATATAGTGATATACCAACTCCAACGAAAAACAGGGGAAACATGCCTGCCACAGCACTTCCTATAATGTAGCAAGCTGCACTTGGTATGGCAAATATTAGGAAAAAGGCGTCGTTTTTCTCAAAAAAACCTGGTTCGTGCTGGTGGTGATCTTTATGTAAATACCACAAAAACCCATGCATAACATATTTATGGGCAAACCAAGCAACAAATTCCATTGCTAAAAAAGTAGCAATTGTTATAACTACATATAAAACAATCATTTATAAAAAGTATGCTCCTAAAGCTAAACGAGCTTTAGAGGTAAATAATAATCTAAGTTTGGTATGATTAGGAACTCTCAATCGTTTCTCAAAAAGGTCTTCAAAACTAGCATTTTCTAATTTTTTAAACAATTTGAAGTAGTAGCGATAGGCCGTATAAACACCGTACTTGGCATTTGCAGGCAAGCGATTAATAGCTTCTAACGCATGTTTAAAATCTTTAGCTATGTCTTGTTCAATTTCAGTTTTAAGTGCTGGAGTCCAGCTGCTTAAATTCATTCCTGGAAAGTATAATCTACCCAAATTATCTTTATCTGCTTTTAAATCGCGTAAAAAATTTACTTTTTGAAAAGCTGAACCCAAGCTCATTGCACCATCTTTCAACTCATCATATTTTTTGGCATCACCATTACAGAAAACGCGTAAGCACATTAACCCAACTACTTGTGCACTGCCCAAAATGTATTTTTCAAATGTATCTTGATCGTAGGTTTGTTCTTTTAGGTCCATTTCCATACTGTCAAAAAATGAATCAATTAACCAATGGTCTATATTGTAGTGATTTACGGCGTGCTGAAAGCTGTTTAAAATAGGATTTAAACTAATCTTTTGTGTTATAGCCGTGTACGTTTGTGCTTTAAAATCAGCTATTAAGTTAGCTTGATCATATCCCTCAAAACTATCTACAATTTCATCGGCAAAACGCACAAATCCGTAAATAGCATAAATTGGTTTACGCACAGATTTGTCAAGCATTCTTATTCCCAAGGAGAAAGAAGTACTGTATTCGTTAGTAACCATTTGGCTACATTTAATTGATATTTGATCGAATAACGCTTTCATTTTGATGTTCTTTTTGTATTAAGTCGGCTACTACTTTACCAGATATTATTGCGGGAGGTACTCCTGGTCCTGGTACGGTTAACTGACCGGTATAGTATAGGTTGTTTAATTTATTGCTTTTGCATTTTGGTTTTAAAAATGCAGTTTGTTTTAATGTGTTGGCTAAACCATAAGCATTGCCTTTAAACGAATTGTAATTGCTTACAAAATCTTTATGTGCAAAGGTCTCATATACTTCAATGTGGTTTCTAATATCTACCCCAATATGCTTTTCCAATCGTTCGGCCACCAAATTAAAATACCGTTGTCTTTCTTCTTGGGTATCTTCCAACTCTGTAGATACTGGAATTAAAATAAAAACATTTTCTTTTCCTACGGGAGCCACGGAGTCATCTGTTTTGCTTGGGCAGCACACATAAAACAAGGGCTTTTGTGGCCATTTATGTGTATCGTAAATCTCTACAGCGTGTTGATTGAAATCGGCATCAAAAAACAAGTTATGATGTAGTAAACCCTCCACCTTAGTATTTAAGCCTACATAGTATAGTAGGCTTGAAGGAGCCATAACACGTTTTTTCCAATACAATTCTGAGTAATTTCTTTGTGCAATATCAAGTAGTTTTTGTTCGGTATGATGATAATCAGCACCAGATACTACAACATCTGCCTCATAAAACTGTTCTTCGCATTGCAGTCCTGTGCATCTATTTGCTTGTGTTGCAATGCTGGTAACATTGGCATTGGTAATATAATTTACACCCAACTCTTTACCTAAACTTACCATTGCTTGCACAATTTCGTTCATTCCTCCTTTTGGATACCAAGTACCTAAAACAATGTCAGCATAGTTCATTAGGCTGTAAAGTGAAGGAGTTTGTTGTGGTTTTGCTCCTAAAAACAAAACTGGAAATTCTAACAATTCTATCAGTTTTGGATGCTTAAAGAATTGACGAATATGCTTACTTATTGGTTTAAATAAATCTAATGACAGGCCTTTCTTTGCCGTGTCTAACGTCATAAACTCGCTTACAGAAAGGGATGGTTTTGTAACAAAATCTCCCATGCCAATAGTGTATTTGGTTTTCGCTTCGGCAAGAAATTGCTCTAATTTAGCAGCACTACCTGTTTCGTATTTTTCGAAATAGGCTTTAAGTTCATCTAAACTCGCGGGAATGTTATCTGGTGAATCTTGCCAAAATACTTGGTAACTAGGATCTAATCGAACCAGTTCATAGTAGTCGCTTACTTTTTTATTAAAATCTGCGAAAAAATTTTCAAACACGTCTGGCATCCAGTACCAGCTTGGTCCCATGTCAAACACAAAACCATTATTTTTCATTATTCTCGCTCTGCCGCCTAATTGCTCGTTTTTTTCATATACTGTTACTTCATAACCTTGTTTGGCTAAATAACACGCACTTGAAAGTGAGGAAAAGCCGGATCCGATAATTGCAATTCTCAATTCTTGTTGAACTAATTTGTTGTAAAGTTAAACAAAAAAAATTAGATTATGTTTTTTAAATCTATTATTTTGTGTAGAAAGTTAAATCTATTTGTAGGTAAATCAGCTTTAAATTCTTCTGCAACCCCAGAAATATGAATATTAGCTTCTTTAACTAAACTTTCCATTTTACCTAAATAAGTGTGCATCAACTCTTCAGGCCGAGGAATAGTAAAAATAGATAACACATCGGTAATAGAGGCTATTTTGCAGCAATAAGCTACATCGTCTAACGGAACACTTGGTCCTAAATAGATACACTCGTGGCCAGCTTGTTTTATCAGAAAATAGGCGTAAAGTAGTCCAATTTCATGGTCTTCATTGTCGGCTAAAAATAGCAAATACTTCTTTTCGGTTTTCTTACTCGTTAGCTTATCTATTGCCGCAAAAAGTTTCTGTCTTACCATTTGCGATGCAAAGTGCTCTTGTGCTGGATTTAGTTTGCTTACCGTCCACATTAGTCCAATACGAACAAGGAGCGGATAAATTATTTCCTCTACAGCTTTTTCCATTCCGTAATGTAAAAACGCACGATTATACGTCTCTTCAAAACCTAAAACATTGCATTGTAGGGTTGCAACAACTAGCTCGTTTACAACAATTTTTTTGGCCGATTCTAAATTCTCATGTTGTAACGATTCGATTTCTGAGTAAAGCTCTTCTTCACTTAACGACGTAGCTTTACTAATTTTCATACCGTTATCTAAAACAGAAACAATATTGAGTAATTTTTTTAGGTCTTCGTGGGAATAATTACGAATGTTTGTTTCTGTTCTATCAGGATCAAAGAGATTATATCTTTTTTCCCATATACGAATTGTGTGTGCCTTTATGCCACTTAAATTTTCTAAATCTCGTATACTTAATCCACCTGTCATTATTAATAGCTGTAACTCTTTACTTGTATAAGACAAATAACGTTGATATATTGTTTGTTTTATGAACAAAAAAAGCGGAGCTGTTTCCAGACTACGTTTATTGCATTTTTTATTTTAAAATTATTCTGCTAATAAGAATTGGTAAATAAAGTGCTCAAGTTTATTATCGTCGCCTTTATGTCCTTCACCATTATATCCTTTGCCTTTTTGATGAGCTCCTTTTACACCACGTTCGCTGTTTTGCTTTTCTGTTCTGTTTGCTTTTTTAAACTCCTTTTCAGCATCTAGTGTAGGTTTTAACTCTGCTGCTATCGCCTCTAGTTCAACTTTATGAGTATCCACAATTGGTTTAAGCAAAAGCTTTATTTCATTTCTTGCTACTTTATGTTGTTCTTTTTCTGCTTCACTAATTTGTTTCTTGCCATTACCTTTTTCGTATTTAGGTTTTAGGGCTCTTGCTTGGGTTATAACAGCTTTTTCTTGAGCAGATAGTTTGGCATTAAAAGCTTTTCGTTTTCCTAAAATTACTGGTTTTACATTGGTTTTATGGTATTCACTTATTTTGTCTCTAGATGCTTTTTGATCGTCTTTTCGAGCTTGGTTAGCTTCTTTCAAGGCTTTTTGTTGGTCAGCAGTAAGCAATGCTTTTACTTTTTCGCGTTCATCTTTTCTAAGCGAGTGAATAGCATCTTTGTCTACTACTTCACTTTTCTTTAAAGCTTGGATTTGTGTTGCCGAAGCTTTAAAAATGGCTGTTACTTCGGTTTTTTGCGTTTCGCTTAAACTTACTTTTTGATCCAATTCTCCAACTCTTTTGGCTGCTATTTGCTCCGGCGAGAATTCTTGTGCTAATACTGCCTGGCAGAATAGCATCAATACAATGGTTACTTTTAATGTTTTCATTTCGTTTATTCTTTTTCTATTAGACCAAACGAAATGTTATTTGATTTCAATAGGGACAAAAAATTATTTTTCTACTTCCGCTTCTGACTCGGGCAATAGTTGTTTTATTGCAACACATCTAAATCCTAACGTATTAGCAATGTAGGTGTAATCTTCTAAATACTGAGGAGAAATAGCCGTGTATGATGTTCTAAAACTGCCTCCAAAAGCTTTCCCTTTTGTAGAAGTCATTTCTGCGACATTGCCATATAGGTTATATATTTTCTTTTTATTGGGAGTAAATCGCCAAACAGAAGTAGTATAAGTTATAGCTTCTTCCATTAATTTATTTCTGCTCTGTGCGAAATTGCCGGGCATTATTTTACCTTTTTTTATCTTTTTATCTACGCTTTTTTTATTTCCAAAATTGGCTGCAGTTTCATATTGTTGTATAGTTGGCAGTTTAAAAATGTAGTACTGCGGTATAGTATAAATGCTATCTGGGTGTGGCTTATTTTTGGTTATTTTATAAAATATGTATTCGTTTACACGGTCTGTTCGCCATTGACAGTAAGCTTCTGCTTGTTCCAGGGTTATGCCTACCATGGGGTGTTTAAGATAAGCCGGATGATCAAAGTACAGTTTTCTTAAAGAAAGGCCTAATGTGTCTTTCCAAACCGTTTTATTAGGTTCGGAAGCTTTGAATAGCTCACTTTTCTCGCCATGCGTTTCTTTTAGCCAATACTGATATTCGTTCCAATTGTTTACACTTATTTCTGTTGCATCAATGGAAACGGAATCATTAAGTTGAATAGTTCCAGGAGCTTTTGGTGCCTTTTTACCAGCAAAAGCGGCTAAAGGAGCTATTAATATTAGGCACAGAAAAAACCTTTGTAAAAATGTCATAGATTACAAAGGTTAAGCATTTATTGCTAAAATATCACTTCGATTGCCGTCTGTTTCTTTCCGATGGTCTAAAAGGGGGTCGTTGCTGCATTCTTTCCACTTTCTTTAGCTGCACGGCGGTAAGTTGTGGTTTTATTTTTTCGAACATAATGTTACGAGTGGAATCCATTTGAGAATTATGTATTTTTCTTAATTCTTGCATAATTGGCAGCATTGAATCTAGAATAGGTTGTATTTCAGCCAATTGGGTATCCGCAATTTCTAAACGTTTAATAATATGATTTTTTTCTTGATTTGGCTTGAGCATCATTTCTCTAAAATGTTGCATTTTGTTGTGAGCCAATCTACCAGCGGTAAAAAAGCCCAGAATAAAGCCTAAAATTACGAGTAGCGATATGGCTATAATTGATTTTGTTTTCATTATTAGTAATACGTTAATATGTCAGTAAAATTGGACGTGTCCAATAATTGTAGGCCAAGTATATTTTCTAAATAAATGGCTCCTTCTTGCACATAAACAAAGCCTAAACAGAAAATTATGGTCGCAGCTACACCAGTGAGCATCCAACTTAAATTTGGCCACATTTCTATGGTTTTTGCACTAAGTTTTTGCATCACAATCTGCTCAAAAGAGCTATCGAAAGTGTATTGCAGTTGGTTTAATTGTTGTTCTAGTTTATTCATAGTGTTTGTAATTAAGTTCCGTTTCTAAAATGGTTTTAAGCTTTTGCATCCCTCGTTGTAGTCGTGATAAAACAGTACCTTTTGGCAATTCTAATATTTCGGCTGTTTCAAGGGTGTCATAGCCTTGTATCATTCTTAAAACTATTACGGTTCTGTGTTTTTCATCTAATCGTTGCATCGCTTTGGATAGTAATTCTTTGTTTTCAAAATCTTTGGCAATTGCAATTACGCTTAGGTCTAAAGCGGTGTTTAACTCTAAAGAACGATTTCTAAAATTATTTCGTCGCTTTAGCAAGTTTAGGCAAAGGTTTATAGTAATACGGGTTAGGTAAGTACTAAGTTTTGCCTCTTTGCGAAACTTGGGTAAAGAGCGGTATAGCTGTATAAAAACTTGTTGCCCTATTTCCTTTGTTTCTTCCTCGTCAGCTAGCATATTAATAGCAGTAGTAGCTACCAACGGCTTATACTTGGTTATTAGCAACTCAAAGGCTTTTTTATCCCCTTTTTTAGCTAAATCTACAAGATCAAAGTCGATATTATTTGCTGCTATTTGCAAATGCTTTTAAAAATTAGACAATAGTTTAGGGAGATTGATTCCCTCTAAAAAAGGAAATAGTTACATCCAACCCATTTCAACACGGGTTTTGTTTTTAGTTTTACATTTTTTTTGAGACGAGCAAGCACTTAAAACAAAGCTTGCAATTACAACCAATAGTAAAAGAGATATTTTGTGTTTAATCTTCACGATGTTCAATTTTAACGGTAAGACAAAGAGGGGTAGTATAAAATTAGTGTAATTTTTGTAGGGCGTTTAAGTATCTATCTGGAATATCGCCTGCTGCAGCCGCTTGGTAATCGTTGTAGGAACAAGGAATTATAACGTTCATATCTGCATTATGCAAGCTTCTTGGATGTGGAATTTCCATCCACCATCTATTAGTTCTTTTACTTTTATGAAACAATAAATCGGGTTGTTTATGGTCTAAATTACATCTGTATCTTATAAACTCGTCGTGCAAGTTAGGGTGGTCGTGTTTTCTGTTTACAAAACCATCCATGAAATACCAAACCACCTGCGAGGCAAGTTTACTTGTTTGATTTCGCTCATCTAACCCCGGGTTTGTATTAAAAATGCCAAAGCATTTGGAGGTATCACTTACCCCAGCATACCACGCCAGTTGGCAAGCTACATCGCCGTCTAAACCAATCGGGTTAGAAAAAGCATTTCCTGGTGCATCTGCATGTTTTATTACACCCACATCAAAAAGCACCAAATTTGTATTTCGCAATAAAAGCTCTGCGTCTTCTACATTCTTCTTCAAAGTGCCTAATCTTACATGGCCAAAACTTAGGTTTTGCATTACATCAAGCGATTTTACAGGTATGTAGTGGCCTTGAAAACCGATGGCATTAAGATTTAAAAGAAAATTGGGTTGGTGTTTTAATATGCCGTCTAATAATTCACCCTCCAAAATTGGCAACATTGCTGATATCATTGAAATATCTACATTTTTAGCAACATCCTCAAAACTGCTATACAGTGCTTTACTTAGTTCCATAGAACCACCCAAAATTATGGTCACTATTTTTTGCTTATGCAATACTGTTAGCACCTCTTGCAAGGCAATTAATGTGTCTTCAAAAGACTCGCCAATTTGCAAATCGCCTAAATCTACCGCATATTGTTCAACTGCATTATTGCCTGCGAGCTTATACAACTCGCTTCTAATTTCCCCACACGCTTTATTGGTTCCAATGTTTTCAGTATCACCTCTTCCTTCTGGCACACCAACTAAGGCTATTTTTTTATTATCTAGGGATGGAAAAGTAGATTCATATTTTGTTATTAAAGCCCCAATTTGGTAAGGCTTGAAATCTTCTACAATCGATATACTAGCTAAGTATTCTTCAAACATTAGATATATTCGTATTGTTGCAAAGATAAACAACCTACATCGTGACTTTTGCCGTAACAGGAGCTAATGGATTTTTAGGTGTACACATTATACATCACTTACTAGAAACGGGACATAAGGTATTTGCTATAAAAAGGCCAAATGCCTCTCTCTCGGAGTATAATCTCGTTAAAAATAGTTTTAGCGATAAGCAGATTAATTATGAAAATTTAACTTGGGTAGATTGTGAATTGTTTGATATAGAGGGATTGCATGAAGTTTTTGATAAGGCTGATTATGTAATGCACCTAGCAGGCAGCATTTCCTACCTAAAAAAAGATCTTACGCGTTTGTTAGAAATAAATGCAGAATACACTGCTAATGTAGTAAACGTGGCCCTAAAGTGCAAGGTGAAAAAGCTATTGTATTGCAGCAGTATTGCGGCCATTAGCAAAACCACCGATGGTTCTAGTGTAAAAGAAGATAGGGATTGGGATAATGAAGTGCCTCATAGCAATTACGGATATACGAAGTACTTAGGAGAGTGCGAGGTTTGGCGGGCTGCAGAGGAAGGTTTGCCCGTAGTGGTAATAAATCCAGGAGTAATTTTAGGTATGGGCGATTGGACCAAAGGCAGCAACAAGCTGTTTAAAAATGCACAGACCAATTTTCCGTTTTACAGCCAAGGAATTACGGGTTGGGTAGGAGTGGTTGATGTTGCTAGTATAGCATTGCAACTGTGCTTGTCTGAAATTACTAAAGAACGCTTTGTAATTACCAGTGAAAACTTAAGCTACAAACAAATTTCTGATTTTATGACCAGAGCCCTTGGCACCAAAAAACCAAAAATAGAAATAAAAGGTTTGTTGTATAAAACGGCGTATGCGATTGTTATAGCTAAAGAATTTTTTGGTTTTGGTGGCATGCTTAGCAAAGAAACCGTACGAGCCAGTGTAGCCCAAAACTATTTTGATAATTCTAAAATTCAAGAAGCTTTGAATTTTGAATTTGAGACGATGGAAGATGTGGTGAAGGAGGCGGTAAGCACAAAAAAAGCCCAAGCAAATGCTTGAGCTTTTTAGATGTGTTAAGCTTGAATGTCTTATTCTTCGCCTGATGTTTCTTCAGTTTCATCTTCTTCGTCAGCTCCTGAACCTGCAGCACTTCTAGAAGCTCTAGTAATAATAACAGATACAATAGAGTTGTTTTCAGAGTCTAACAAGGTTAAACCTCCTACACTTATATCTTTAACTTTTACACTTTTGCCAATCGCTAAGTTATCAATGTTTACTTCAATAAATTCTGGTATATCTGCAATCAAACCAAGAATGTTTAATTTCTTAATTTTTAATTGTAGCTTACCACCAGCTCTAACACCAACAGAGTTTCCCACCAATTTAACCGGAACAGGAATACTTACTGGTTTAGCAGGATCTACTTCGTAAAAATCTGCGTGAACTATATCGTCAGAAACAGGGTGAAATTGTAGTTCTTGAACTTTTGCCAATTTGGATTGGTCTCCAATATTTAGTTGTACTAAATATGTATTTGGCGTATATACTAAGTGTTTAAAATCTGCTTGATAAACACTAAAGTTTTGGTTTTCACCATTACCATAAACTACGCAAGGTACTTTACCTTCTTTTCTGATTTTTTTAGTGAGAGCTTTACCCAAACCATCACGCACATCACCTTTTAATGCAATTACTTTCATTTGATTATTATAAAAAATTCTTTGTTAAATTAATTCTTGTTGGTATGCATCCGAAACATTGAATAGGGAGCTGATCGACCCAAATTCACTTACGTTTCGAATAGCATTAGCGAATAAGCGATCTACGCTTAGCACTTTTATTTTTTTGTAGTCTCCGGGTTTAATAGGAATGGTATCGCAAAGTGCAATTTCTTCCAACACAGAGTTTTCTAAATTTTCGTATGCCTTACCACTAAGTACTGGATGTGTGCAAACTGCACGTACCGACTTAGCACCTTTTTCTTTTATTAATGCAGCAGCTTTGCACAACGTATTTGCGGTGTCGCATATGTCGTCGATTAAAACTACATCTTTACCTTCTACATCGCCAATTACAGTCATCGAGGCAATTTCGTTTGCTCTTTTTCTAGCTTTATCGCAGATTACCATCTCTACACCCAAAAACTTAGCGAATTCACGCACTCGTTTAGAAGCACCTATATCTGGAGCGGCAAGTAATAAATTGTCAAGCTGCAAGCTTTTAATGTAAGGTATAAAGATTACGGTAGAATCTAAGTGATCCACAGGAATGTCGAAAAAACCTTGAATCTGTGGAGCGTGCAAATCCATCGTCATTACTCTATCTGCACCAGCCGCCGTAAGAATATTGGCAACCATTTTAGAGCTAATAGGAACACGTGGCTTGTCTTTTCTATCTTGCCTAGCTAATCCAAAGTAAGGCATTACAGCAACCACTTTATGAGCTGAAGCACGCTTTGCAGCATCAATAAGCATTAGAAGTTCCATTAAATTATCAGCTGGAGGAGTAGTGCTTTGTATAATAAATACATCGCATCCACGAACTGATTCATCTAATGACGGTTGAAATTCACCATCGCTAAACTTACTAAGAGTTGTAGTGCCTAACGTTTGTCCATAGCTAGTTGCTATTCTGTTAGAAAGGTAGGTAGAACCTGACCCTGAAAAGATTTTTACTTTATTTATAAATGATGGCATATTATGTTTTACTTTCATCCTCGATTTGTTGTCGAGATTATCATAAACTCAAATTTTAAAGGCCCTTTGAGTAAGTGGTGTAAGAGCTTACTTAAAGGACGTTTTGTCTAAAACTACTGCTATTTTGCAGTTGTAATTAGAAATTGTTGGCCGACCAGGGCTCGAACCTGGACTCTTCTGTACCAAAAACAGACGTGTTGCCAGTTACACCATCAGCCAATTTCGGGTGCAAATTTATTCTAAATTATTTAATTTGCAACATCGCTCATAAATTGTATTTGAAATATTTTCATCTCTTCGTGAGTGAACTCTCCTCCAAACTCATTTACGGCTGCATCTATATCGTTTTCTATCGTAGATTTAAAGTAATCATAAATGTCTTCTCTTCCTTCTTCATCAATAATTTCGTCAACATAATAAAGTAAATCCACTTGTGTACCAGAAAATACAATGGCTTCTAATTCGTCAAGTAATTCGTTAAAATCCATTCCTTGTCCCTTAGCAATATCCTCAAGAGGCACTTTTTTATCAATATTTTGGATAATATGAATTTTACGAGCACTTTTATTTACTACAGATTTAAGTACTAAATCGTCAGGACGTTCTATGTTATTTTCTTCTACATACTCAGAAATTAATTCTAAGAAAGGTTTCCCAAATTTTTTCGCTTTGTTTTTACCTACACCCGAAATGTTTTCGAGCTCATCCATTGTCATTGGATATTTAAAGGCCATGTCTTCCAAACTTGGCTCTTGAAAGATGACATAAGGAGGTAGGCCCATATCTTTGGCTACCTTTTTTTGCAATTCTTTTAATTGGTCAAAAAGTTCTTTGTCAAAAACTGCTTCTAATTGAATTTTTTCAAAAATGTCATCGCTAATTGCATCAAATTCTTTGTCTTGAGCTATTGCCACTTTAGTTGGTTTTGCTATGTATGCCAAACCTTCGTCGCTTATTGATAGCAATCCATAAAGTTCGATATTTTTAATGATGTAATTATTTATTTGGCCATATCGGATAAGCGTTTTCCAGAAGTTAGCTCCTTTCTCTTTTCCTTTAGCAAACAAATCAAAATTATTATGTTTATAAGCCTTCACTTCTTGTGAGGCTTTACCAATTAATATATTTACAATATGTTTTAAATCTACCTTTCCATCGCAAAACGCAATAGTTCGTAAAGCCATAACTAACTCATCAGTTACGTCATGCGTTTCACGCGGGTTACGACAATTGTCACACATTTTGTTACAGTTGTCAGCATTAAAATTTTCGCCAAAATAATGAAGTAATGATTTTCTTCTACATTGGCTAGACTCGGCAAAAAATGCCATTTCCGAGATGAGCTGTGTACCAATTTCACGTTCTGCTACAGGCTTATCTTTTAAAAACTTTTCAAGTTTTTCAGTGTCTTTGGGGTTAAAAAACAAAATACAATCACCATCTAGACCGTCTCGGCCTGCTCTACCCGTTTCTTGGTAATAACCTTCAAGCGATTTAGGCACATCGTAGTGAATAATAAATCGAACATCAGGTTTGTCAATACCCATACCAAAAGCTATAGTGGCACAAATAACATCAGCATCTTCCATCAAAAATTTATCTTGATTTCCGGCACGTGTTTTCGCATCCAAACCTGCGTGATAAGGCAGTGCATTAATACCATTTGCCAATAATATTTCAGAAATTTCTTCTGTTTTTTTTCTGCTTAAGCAATATACAATACCGCTTTTTCCTTTTCGCTTGTTTATAAAAGATATAATATCTTTCATAGTTTGAGCCTTACTACCTTTGGGGCTTACTTCGTAATAAAGATTATCTCTATTAAATGAAGATTTAAAAACTCGTGCATCTACCATATTCAAACTTTTTTGAATATCGATTTGCACTTTTGGTGTAGCGGTAGCTGTAAGTGCTACCATTGGCACATCGTCTATTTCTTTTACAATTTGCTTAATTCGCCGGTATTCTGGTCTAAAGTCGTGTCCCCATTCCGAAATACAGTGAGCCTCATCTACCGCCACAAAACTTACTTTTACAGATCTTAAAAACTCAATAGTTTCATCCTTTTTAAGTGTTTCGGGTGCTACATAAAGCATTTTTGTATGGCCAGATGTTACATCTGCCTTTACTTTATCTGTTTGTGTTTTGGTTAGTGATGAATTTAAAAAGTGAGCTACTGCATCACTTTCGCCAAACCCTCTTATTGCATCTACCTGGTTTTTCATAAGTGCAATTAGTGGCGAAATAATTATCGCCGTTCCGTCGCTTATTAGTGCAGGTAGTTGGTAGCATAAAGATTTTCCTGCTCCTGTTGGCATTATTACAAAGCAATCATCTCCCTCCATTATGGTAGATATTACTTCTTCTTGCATACCTTTAAAGGTGTCAAAGCCAAAAAACTCCTTTAAACTTGCTTTTAAATCAACTGCTTTCGTTGCCATTATTCGTTCTCCTCTTATCTAAAATATAAAATGCGTGTCTAATATAATACTTCTTTCTTTATATGCTAAAATAAATTTTTAATTTGCAGTAGAAAATCTTGCTAAACGACAGCGAAATACTCCAATCAGCAAAGGATACCATTCTACTAGAAAGCAGTAGTCTATCAGACCTTAGTGCAAAATTAACCAAGAGTTTTGTAGATGCTACAAAACTAATACTTAAAAGTAGCGGAAGGGTCGTAGTAACGGGTATTGGAAAAAGTGCGATCATCGGTCAAAAGATTGTTGCAACTATGAATAGCACTGGTACGGCTGCATTGTTTATGCATGCAGCAGATGCTATACATGGCGATTTAGGCATGATTCAGAAAGATGATATTGTTATTTGCATCTCGAAAAGTGGCACTAGTCCAGAAATAAAAGTCCTTGTACCTTTTTTAAAAGGTGGCGGAAACCCATTAATTGGCATGGTTGGCGACTTAAATTCATTTTTAAGCTTAGAAAGTGATGTGGTTTTAGATACTACTGTAGCAATTGAAGCTTGTCCCAATAATCTTGCCCCAACCACAAGTACAACAGCACAATTGGCAATGGGCGATGCTTTGGCTGTTGCCTTGCTAAGTTGCAAGAATTTTAAGTCTGAAGACTTTGCCAAATATCATCCAGGGGGAGCTTTGGGTAAACGGTTACATTTAAGAGTAGCCGATTTGGCTAAAAATAATGGAATGCCACAAGTAACGCCAGCTAGCAACCTGTCAACAATAATTCTTGGCATAACCAAAGGTAGAATGGGAGCAGTGGTGGTAACAGAAAGCGAAAAAGTAATTGGAATAATAACAGATGGAGATTTGCGAAGAATGCTGTCTAACAGGGTAAATCTTGAAACCACTTTTGCGAGCGATATAATGACAATTAATCCTAAAGTAATGGATTATGACGCTATGGCCATAGAAGGTGTAGCTTTTATAAAGAAATATAGTATAAATCACATAATACTCACTAAAAAAGGTTTGTTTGCGGGAGTAGTACATATACAAGATTTAATAAAAGAAGGACTTATATGAAGAAGTTAGCTAATACATACGTATTAATATTGGCGGGAGGAATTGGAAGTAGATTTTGGCCAATGAGCAGGGAAAGTCGACCAAAACAGTTTATTGATATTTTAGGAACAGGAAAAACCCTTTTGCAAGATGCATATAGCAGAAACTTGGCATTTGCAGAAGA
>Ga0102812_10000249_pt1 | contig 40144 bp, 42 predicted proteins | sample ColrivemetaGS713_FD_79334 | JGI IMG/M metagenome (GOLD analysis project Ga0102812, IMG submission 79334) | Estuarine microbial communities from the Columbia River estuary - Flood tide ETM metaG S.713 | ecosystem: Environmental > Aquatic > Marine > Intertidal zone > Estuary | place: USA...
ATTGATAAGATTGGCCAGCGTCGCGCCGCGGGTCGCGGCAACAGTCGACACGATCCCGCCCCCCGCACGGGCGACCTCTTCATAGCTGGCACCATTCAGCCGCATTTCGAATTCATTGGCCCGATTGCCCCCATGAACAAGATGGGTATGGCAATCGATCAAGCCGGGGGTAACGAGCCGACAGTGAAGGTCAATCCCGTCGTCTACCATCGGACCGACCCAAGCGATCCGCCCGTCTTCGACCCGAATTGCCGCGTCGCGCAACAGGCCATAGTCGCCTTCGCCCGCCATGGTCGCCACCGTGCAATTGGTCAAAATCATCCCGCGACTCACTTGATTAGAGCATATTTATCGGCAATATGTCTGCACATATTAACGGGGTCAAGACCATGGATCAGATCATTTGGGCGCAGCAGGCCCTCCTCCCGACCGGTTGGGCAAAGGGTGTCGCTGTTGCAATTCGCAATGGTCGGATAGATCGCGTGTCAGTGGACGCTGATCCGCAAGGCACCCACGTCGGCACCCTATTGCCCGCCCCTGCCAACCTGCACAGTCACGCATTCCAACGCGCCATGGCCGGAATGACCGAACGGCGCGGGCCTGACCCCCGCGACAGCTTCTGGACGTGGCGACAGTTGATGTATCGGTTTCTGGATCACCTGACCCCTGATGACGTCGAAGCGATTGCCGCCCATGTGCAGATGGAAATGCTCGAGGCGGGATATGCCTGCAACGTCGAATTTCACTACCTGCACCACCAACCAGACGGGCAGCCTTATGACAGGCTCGCGGAATTGTCCGAACGCATTGCGGCGGCCACGGAAACGACAGGGATCGGGCTGACGCTGTTGCCGGTGCAATACCAGTTCGGCGGTTGTGATGGTCGCGCCTTGGGGCCTGGACAGCGGCGGTTCGGCAACGACATCGACCGCTTTGCGAGGCTTTTGGACGGCGCACAGGCCGCGCTGCGCCACCTGCCGGAGGATGCCGCCATCGGGGTGGCGCCCCATTCGCTACGCGCAGTCGGCCGCGGGGATTTCGCGGCACTTGCTGCGCTGACCGATGGTCCAATCCACCTGCATTTGGCCGAACAGACCGCCGAAGTGGACGAGGTCAAAGCCGCCTATGGCGTCCGCCCCGTTGAATGGGCGCTGGATAATCTGGGGATCGACGCCCGCTGGTGCCTGATCCATATCACCCAGATGCAACCACATGAAACAGCCGCACTCGCACGAACCGGTGCAGTCGCAGGTCTTTGCCCGATCACAGAATCTTCGCTGGGGGACGGGATATTCGACGGGGTGAACTGGCTGGCAAATGGCGGACGGTTCGGGGTGGGATCGGATAGCAATATCCGTATTTCACTGACCGAAGAATTACGCACGCTGGAATATTCCCAACGTCTGCGAGACCAAAGCCGCGCAGCCCTTGCGACCCCCGAAAAATCGACGGGCCGTGTGCTGCTGGACGGGGTTGCAGCAGGGGGCGCACAGGCAGCGGGCCGCGACAGTGGCGCGATATCTGCTGGGTTATGGGCAGATCTGGTGGCGCTGGATATGGATCATTTTAATCTGGCGGGGACCCACGGGGACCAAACGCTCGACAGCTGGATCTTTGCAGGCGATGACAGTCTGGTCACCGATGTCTGGGCAGCAGGACGCCATCAAGTGCAGGCAGGACGCCACATCCGCCACGACGAAATCGCGTCACGCTACAAATCCGTTCTGCAACGGCTCCGGAATGCCCTATGACGCCTGAATTCAACAGCTGGCAATCGGTTCAGGACGAAGTCCTGCGCCGCATTCACAGCCGCACATGGCCACCCGGCGCGGCCATCCCGAACGAGGCCGAACTCGCGCAGGAATTCGGCTGTGCGCGGGCGACGGTCAACCGCGCGCTGCAGGCGCTGGCAGATGCGGGGCTTTTGGAACGCAAACGCCGCGCCGGGACCCGTGTTGCCCTGCACCCCATCCGCAAAGCGACCCTTTCCATCCCGATCCTAAGGACCGAGATCGAACAGCGGGGCGCGACCTATGGCTACGGCCTGATCGACCGCAGACTGGAGGTGCCGCCAAATCCGATCAGGACGCGGCTAGGCACCGGCGGCGCGGAATTGCTCCATACACGGGCGCTGCATACCGCAAATGGCCGCCCCTTTGTGATCGAGGATCGCTGGGTCAACCTTGCCACCGTTCCCGCCTTTGCCGAGGTCGATCTGGAACGGTTCAGCGCGAATGAATGGCTGGTCAGCCATGCGCCCTTTACCCATGGCGATATCTTTTTCGGGGCCGACCCCTGCTCCATCACCGAAGCCGAGGCGCTGGGGTGTGCCGTCGGCGCCGCCGTCTTTACAGTCGAGCGCACAACATGGAACGCGACCGCGCCCATCACTTGGGTTCGGCTGGTCTATGCGCCCGGCTATCGGATGCAGACCGACCTTTAGATCGGGCCAGGGCGGCGTTCTTCGGACAAAAGCACATTCGCCTCGACCGTGCCGACCCCCGGCAGCGTCATGATCCGGCGGCGGAGAACCCGTTCGAAATCGGCCAGATCGCGCGCCACGACGCGCAGGCGGTAATCATATAGGCCCAAAACATGTTCTACCGTCTGCACCTCACGGATCGCGGTGACGGCGCGTTCGAAATCCTCCAGCCCGACGCGACCTTTCGCGGCGAGTTTCACGCCCAAAAACACGGTCACGCCAAAGCCCAGCTTTTCACGGTCAAGAACCAGCCGCCGATTGGCGATCACCCCGGCATCCTCAAGCCGCCTGATCCGTCGCCAGACGGCCGGTTGCGACAGATCCAATATCCGGCCCAGATGGCTCGCGCTTTGGCTTGCGTCCGTTGCCAACGCCCGCAGCAGGGCGCGGTCGATGTCGTCGATCTGGATCATATCGGCAGCGCCTCGTCTGATTTGATCGTGGCGACCGTCATCAATGCCTCGATTTCTGCAATATGCGGCAGGGTCAGAACGCGGTCGCGGTAGATTTGCTGCCAATGCCCCAGATCCCGCGCGACGATATGCAGACGCACATCGACCCGGCCCAGAAATGTCTGGATCTCGATCACTTCGGGCACATCGCGGGCCTGTTCCAGAAAATCGTCAAAGGCGCGGGGCGCGGTCTTGTCCAGCGTGATGCGCAGACTGACCGCAACCGCATAGCCTAAGGCGCGCCAGTCGATCACCGCCTCTTGCCCGATCAGAATGCCCAATTCGCGCAGTCTGTCCAGCCGCCTGCCCGCCTTGCCCGCGGTCAGGTCACATAGTTCAGCCAGCTCCGGCACGGTCAATGTCGGGGCGGCCTGCATTTGGCGCAAAAGACGTCGGTCAAGATCATCAAGCATGATTTTTCCATTATTGTGATTTTTGGCGAATAACAATCACGAATTTTTGCAGGATTGCCGCCCACGTCCTATCGCATACGCCTGCGCTATGCCCTAATGTCCCCGCCATCGAAACCGCTATTACGGAGATTTCCATGCGCGTTTATTATGATCGCGATTGCGACGTGAACCTGATCAAGGACAAAAAAGTCGCGATCCTCGGCTATGGCAGCCAAGGCCACGCCCACGCCCTGAACCTGCGCGATTCCGGCGCCAAGAACCTTGTCGTCGCCCTGCGCGAAGGCTCGCCCTCGGCCAAGAAAGCCGAAGGTGAAGGTCTTAAGGTTATGGGGATCGCCGAAGCAGCCGCTTGGTGTGACGTCATCATGTTCACCATGCCCGACGAACTTCAGGCCGAGACCTACAAGAAATACGTCCACGACAACCTGCGCGAAGGGGCGGCGATTGCCTTTGCCCACGGGTTGAACATCCACTTTGGCCTGATCGAAACCAAGCCCGGCGTCGACGTCATCATGATGGCCCCCAAGGGCCCCGGCCACACCGTGCGCGGTGAATACACCAAAGGCGGCGGCGTGCCCTGCCTGGTGGCCGTTCATCAGGACGCGACCGGCAAGGCGATGGAAATCGGCCTGTCCTACTGTTCCGCTATCGGCGGCGGCCGTTCGGGCATCATCGAAACCAACTTCCGTCAGGAATGCGAAACCGACCTGTTTGGCGAACAGGCCGTTCTGTGTGGCGGTCTGGTCGAACTGATCCGCATGGGCTTTGAAACCCTGGTCGAAGCTGGCTACGAGCCGGAAATGGCCTATTTCGAGTGCCTGCACGAAGTGAAGCTGATCGTCGACCTGATCTACGAAGGCGGCATCGCCAACATGAACTACTCGATCTCGAACACCGCAGAATACGGCGAATATGTCTCGGGTCCGCGCATCCTGCCCTACGACGAAACCAAGGCCCGGATGAAGGCGGTTCTGACCGACATTCAGACCGGCAAGTTCGTGCGTGACTTCATGCAGGAAAACGCTGTCGGCCAGCCTTTCTTTAAGGCCACCCGCCGCATCAACGACGAACACCAGATCGAAAAAGTTGGTGAAAAGCTGCGCGCCATGATGCCTTGGATTTCCAAGGGCAAGATGGTCGACAAAGCTCGGAACTGATTGGTTCCAACCATTTCGGGAAAGGGGCGTCTTTGGGCGCCCCTTTTCTTTTGGTGGCTCTCGTGTGACTTAGGGGGGCTTGGCCCGCATACTATCCCAGTGCATCGGAACGAACGCATGACCACCCAACCCACGCCCGCCAATTGGCTGTCGATTTTCGCACTCGGACTGATCTGGGGCGGGACCTTTATGGTCGTGTCGATGGCACTCGAAGGCTACGGCCCGCTGACTGTGGCCTGTGCGCGAACATCGCTGGGGGCTTTGGCGTTATTGGGTTTAATGACTGCGATGGGGCGGCCATTGCCATCGCGCGCGGCGATGAAGCATCTGTTGTGGATCGGCGCATTGAACACCGCCCTGCCCTTTTCTCTCCTCAGCTGGGGGCAGCAATATGTGCCCTCTGCCTTTGCCGGAATTTCCATGGCTGCCCTTCCGTTGCTGGTGTTGCCGCTTGCGCATTGGTTTTCCGACGAAAAGCTGAACGCGCGCCGGCTTTTGGGTGTTGCGATCGGGTTTACTGGTGCGCTGGTCCTGATCGGCCCCAGCGTCCTGCGGATCGGCACCGGGATGGAGCCGATTGGGCAATTGGCCTGCCTCGGCGCGACCCTGTCCTATGCGGTGTCGAGCGTGCTGACACGCCGCTGCCCCCCGGTGGATTCGATCACGCTTGCAGCCTTTACCTTGGTCGTCGGCGCCGCCATTCTGATCCCCGCGATGCTGGTATTCGAAGGCGTGCCAACTTGGGCCGGTCCGAAATCAGGGATCGCGATCCTGTTTCTGGGCTTCTTTCCCACCGCGCTTGCCGCGTTGTTGCGGGTGATGGTGATCCGCACGGCGGGGTCGGTCTTTATGACCTTGGTCAATTATCAGGTGCCGCTGTGGTCGGTGGTTTTCGGCACGGTCGTTCTGCACGAAGATTTGCCAGTCCGGTTCTTTTACGCCTTGGCGCTTATTCTGTCGGGCCTCGCCGTTAGCCAATGGCGCCGCCCCATCCGCATTTTCGGCCCCCGCGCCTAGACCAGAACGCGGATCGGCGCCCCTGCCAGATAGGCCCGAACCGCCGCGACCGTCTGTTGATAAAACACCGTGGAGGTCGCGTGGGTGGTATAGCCAAGATGCGGGGTCAGCAACAGCCGCCCCTGTTCGATCAGGTCCGCATCCCGCAGCGGATCATTGGCAGGCAGGGGTTCATTATCAAAGACATCCAACCCCGCCATTGCAGGCCGACCCCGGCGTAACGCTGCCAAAAGGGCCGCCGTATCCACGATCGGCCCGCGCGAGGTGTTGATCAGGACCTGTCCTTCCTTTGCGTGGATCAGCGCATCGCCATTGACCAGATGGCGGGTGCGTTCGGACAGCACCAAATGGATCGAAACCACATCGCTGGTCGCCATCAGGTCGGGCAGCGACCTTGCCCTTGCGACCCCAAGAGCATCGCATCGGTCATCGGTCAGGTTCTGCGACCATGCGCTGACCGACATCCCCAGCGCACGCCCGATCACGGCCATTTGTGCGCCGATGTTCCCCAACCCGATTAACCCCAGCGTCAGGCCCGCGACGTCACGCCCCAGACCGGCCTGCCATCCGCCCGCCGTCAGACTCGCGACTTCGGGCATCAGTCTGCGGTTCAGGGCGAGCATCATGAGTGTGGCGAGTTCGCTTGTCGTGGTTTTCCGGCTTTCGGTGCCGCAAACCGTAATTCCTCGGGCCTGTGCGGCGGCCAGATCGATGCTCGCGTTCCTCGGGCCGGTCGTCACGATCAACCGCAGGTGCGGCAGGGCTGCGATCAGATCGGCCGACAAAGGGGTGCGTTCGCGCATGACGCAAAGGCAATCGAACGGCGCGAGCCGTTGGACCAGATCCGCCCCGCCAATCGTGTCGTGAAACACGGTCACGTCCAACCCCGACCAATCTGCCAGATCGGTGGCGACATCGGCATAGTCATCAAGGATCGCGATTTTGAATCCAGTGGTCATATCCGCCTCTGTACACGGGGTTTCGCGCCACCTTTGCCCAAGACGCAACCGTTGAAAAGGGCGGCTTTGGCCAAAGCCACGTTTTCAACGGCCACAATCGCAATCAATAGATTGCCCCCGGCCCTGTGATCGGCCACAATATGCGGCAACTCACAAAAGCAAGAGCAGAGCGAACCATGCCTGATGATCTCCTTTCTGGCGCCGATAGCGGTGACTATAACGCATCCTCGATCGAGGTGCTGGAAGGGCTGGAGCCTGTCCGCAAACGCCCCGGCATGTATATCGGCGGCACCGACGAACGGGCGCTGCACCATATGGTGGCCGAAATCCTCGACAATTCGATGGACGAAGCGGTTGCAGGTCACGCCAACCGGATCGAGGTGGAACTTCACGCTGATTATTCGATCAGCGTACGCGACAACGGGCGCGGGATGCCTGTCGACCCCCACCCGAAATTTCCGGGGAAATCCGCGCTCGAGGTGATCCTGACCGTGCTGCACGCGGGCGGGAAGTTTTCCAACAAGTCCTATTCGACATCGGGCGGTCTGAACGGCGTTGGGTCTTCGGTCGTGAACGCGCTGTCGGACATCATGATCGTGCAGGTGGCGCGGAACAAGGAACTTTATGAACAGCGGTTTTCGCGCGGGGTGCCGCAGGGGTCGATCCAGAAAATCGGGGTCGCCCCGAACCGGCGCGGCACGACCGTAACCTTCCACCCTGATCCCGATATCTTTGGGTCGCAGCGGCTCAAACCCGCACGGCTGTTCAAGATGGTCCGGTCCAAGGCCTATCTTTTTTCCGGCGTCGAAATCCGCTGGAAATCGGAAATCGACGATGGCGAAACCCCGACCGAAGCCGTGTTTCAATTCCCCAACGGCCTGTCCGACTATCTGGTCGAAACGCTGGTCGGCTGCACGACCTATTCCGAACGCGCCTTTGCCGGCAAAGTCAGCTTTGAGGAAAAATTCGGCGTGCCCGGTTCGGTGGAATGGGCGATCAACTGGACCCCGTCGCGCGACGGGTTCATCCAGTCCTATACCAACACCGTCCCCACCCCCGAAGGCGGCACGCACGAGGCCGGTTTCTGGAACGCGATCCTGCGCGGCATCCGCGCCTATGGCGATCTTGTGAACAGCAAAAAGGCCAATCTGATCACCCGCGACGATCTGCTGGCGGGGGGCTGTGCGCTTTTGTCGATCTTTATCCGCGAGCCGTCTTTTGTCGGCCAGACCAAAGACAGGCTATCGACCGAAGAAGCCGCGAAATGGGTGGAAAACGCGGTCCGTGACCACTTTGACAACTGGCTGGCGGCGGATACGAAATCGGCGGGATCGATCCTCGATTTCCTTGTGCTGCGGGCCGAGGAACGGCTGCGCCGCAAGCAGGAAAAAGAAACGGCGCGCAAGACCGCGACCAAGAAGCTCCGCCTGCCCGGCAAACTGACCGATTGTTCCGCCAAATCGCGCGAAGGGACCGAGCTGTTCATCGTCGAAGGCGACAGCGCCGGCGGGTCCGCCAAGGGCGCACGCAGCCGCGAGACGCAGGCCCTCCTCCCGCTCAAGGGTAAGATCCTGAACGTGCTGGGGGCCGCATCGAACAAGCTGACCACCAATCAGGAAATCAGCGACCTGTGCGAGGCGTTGGGGGTCGGCATGGGGACGAAATTCAACGTCGATGATCTGCGTTATGAAAAGATCATCATCATGACCGACGCCGATGTCGACGGGGCGCATATCGCGTCGCTGTTGATGACATTCTTCTTTACCCAGATGCGGCCGCTGATCGATCAGGGGCACCTCTACCTCGCCTGTCCGCCGCTCTATCGGCTGACGCAGGGGGCCAAGCGGCTCTATGTTGCCAATGACGCCGAGAAAGAGGCTTGGATGGCCAAGGGTCTGGGCGGCAAGGGCAAGATCGACGTGCAGCGGTTCAAGGGCTTGGGCGAAATGGACGCCAAGGACCTGAAAGACACCACCATGGACCCCGCGACCCGCAAACTGATCCGTGTGACCATCGACGAGGACGAACCGGGGGAAACCGGCGATCTAGTCGAGCGCCTGATGGGCAAAAAGCCGGAATTGCGGTTCCAGTATATTCAGGAGAATGCAAGGTTTGTTGAGGAGTTGGATGTTTGAGGGAAAATAGGACTAGCTTAATTGAAGCAACAGCTAAACACTCAGCTGCAATTGTTGCTCTTATCTTCGTTATTAGTTATGTCTACGAAGTCTCGTACCTACACTCAATTGGCATCCCACCAAACTTAGTATTTAGCACCAACGACATCCTGCAAATAGTTTCAAGCAATACTACTACCAAATTAATTCCTATTCTGATCGCATTTCCCATCTTTATTGCGATACCACTTTTTTTGATTTCTGAAAATCCGACACGAACAAGAGTTGTACTTGCGTTTTTGGTGGCGCTAATCTTATTTTTGTTTCCGATCATCTTAAACACATTTACGGGAAAGTATGAATGGATACTTTATGCAGACATAGCTGCATTTGTATCAGTTACGATATTCTCTATCTATTTTGTCATTGCCGATTTGCTCTTTCGGTTTAGGGGCACTCGAGACAAACAACCTTATGTTCCTCATCGCGAGGTAATTATTGGTTTGGTTTCATTGGCTTTGGCGTACCTTTTAGGCGTTTCCGAAGGCAGAACTGCTACTTCAAGAGAGGATACTCTTACTGATTTTGCCTCCTCAGGATCTTTGTCCAGTCAATTTCCTTTTGACAAGATTCTACGGGTCTACAAAGACGGCACAATAGTAGTAGACACAGATAGTTGCAGAGTCTCCTACTTGCGATTTGACGCTGCATTTGTGATTACTCATCAATACTGCGTTCAAAATCACACCTGTGACGGCAAGCAAGATTATTGCGGCATAGTGAGCGGGAATCCCCCCAGACCGGAACAGCCGCTTTAGCGGCCCGGTCCAGCGCCCGACCGCCCCCGGGGCGGGCGCTTTTGTGGCGGCGGTCTGCACGAACTCCGTCAGACGGGGCTGCACCATAAAGCGCTCCATTCAACCGGATGTGCGCCCACCCGCGGTCGGGCGTCGGACCTTGCGTTGTGAGGAGATGATACAGGTGCGTTCCCAGCCTGCACCCTACTCCTGCACGCTCTCCAGATACCCTGCCAGCGCCAGCAGCCTCGCGGGGATGGGGGTGCCTTCGACGTTTACGATCGGCCCCATGTCCCCTGCCCCGAATTCCGGCATGGCGGCGGAAAAGTGGGGGGCGCGGGCCATGCCGTCGATCGTGCTCATGACATAGTCACGCGGGAATACGCCGCCGTTGTTGGCCGAAAGATGGGTCAGGTCGGGGGGCGATTTCAACAGCATCTCGCCCATCGGGCCGTTGCCTTTGGCGTCGGCGCCGTGACAGCCCGCGCAATCCTCCATAAACGCCTTTTCGCCATCCACCGATGCGCCCGTCAGACCGTCCACGCAGCCCGCCGTCAGGGCCAGCGCCGCCGCTGCAATAACCAGTTTCATTCTGAATCTCCCTCTACCTGTTCGCCCATTCATCATTGACCTTTGGGCAAAGTTCCACCTTGATCCAGATCACATTCCCCCGCCCCAGCGAAAGGCCGCCCATGTCGATTTATCCTGTCACTATGCTTTTTGCGGGGATCGGTATCCCTTTACTGGCTGCCCTGAATGCCGCCCTTGGCCGCCATGTGGGTTCACCTGCGGCGGCGGGGACGGTTCTGTTCGTCGTGGCCTTTTTCGCGGCGCTGATCACCGCCATGATCACCGGCCCGCAGGGGTTTGCCAAATTGGCGTCCGCGCCGAAACATCTGTTTCTGGCGGGGCTGTTCGTCGCTTTTTACGTCCTGTCGATCACATGGATCGCGCCCAAGATCGGGGTGGGCAATGCGGTGTTTTTCGTGCTGATCGGACAGTTGATATCGGCCGCGGCGATTGACCATTTCGGCCTGTTCACCGCCAATATCACCCCGCTAACCGCGACCCGTGCCGCAGGCATCGCCGTCATGGCCCTTGGTGTCTGGATCACCCAGCGCGCCTAGCGCAGGGTCAGGTTCCCCAGCCGCGCACGGATCACGCTGTCGGTGTCGTCGCTGTCAGCGGATACGGCCACCCCGACGAGAGCCTCTGGCATGCGCCCAAAGGCAGATTTGAAATCACGCCCGAGGTCCACGGTTTCGGAATAGTCCCCCGTGCCTGCCTGCCGCAGCGCAACGGTCACACCCTGCCCCGGCGCATAGGGCGATGGCAGGATTTGCCCCCGCGCATGATCACCCCCCCAAGCGTATTGCAGGATGCGCACATCCTTGTTCCCCATCAGCCGCCGGATGCCCGCGCCTTGCAATTCGGTTGCCACATCCGCCGGCAGGAACACGAAATAGACCGATATGTTCCGGTCATCCCCACCTTTTCGGGCCAGATCGGTCGCGGGCACCGATTGATCGACCCGCCATGTCCAGCTTGCCGATGTTGCGGCCCATTCCGATTGCGGGAGTGCCTTCCATGTCAGGGAAACAGCATCCTCTGACAGAATCTCAAGATCGGGCCCGAAACGGTAGTCATTCGCCCCGAACATGGACAATCGCTGTTCGGCCCAACCACTTTCAAACCCAATCGGCCCTGCAATGACGGGCGCGGCAAGAAACGCAACAAACAGGCAGGCGGCAACAGATCGCACCATGATCAAACTCCAGCTTCAGACACTTTGTCCGTCTCACTTAGCGCGAAGGGCCTGAAATAGAAGTCACAATTGCGCGCAGGGTCCGGTCAGCCGGCCAGATCGGTGACCAGTTGCCAAAGGGCATCAGGCACCTCTACCTCGGTCCGTATCGTCCGGTCGGCACCGGGGATGCGGGTGCCTTCCTGTTCGGCCACAGCATTTGCCAGCCGTTCGAACCTGTCAGCAAAGGCCGCCGTATGGGTGCCTGGGTCGAGCAGGATATAGAACTGCCCCAGATCATGCGGTGGGCCATCTGGCAGCTTGAGCCCCTTGACATCGAGGCTATTGACCGACCCCGTCAGACAGGCGGCCATCACCTCGGCCATAAGCCCGAAACCCCAACCCTTATAGCCGCCCGCACTGACCAGCGCACCCTTTAGCGCGGCTTCGGGGTCGGTGGTGGGCTGGCCATCGCTATCCACAGCCCAACCCAGTGGGATTTTCTGCCCGGCCGCCTTGGCCATGGTGATCTTGCCCAGCGCAACAGCCGAGGTTGAAAAGTCGAAATGCAGGCGCGGTTTACCGTCGCCCGGCACGGTCATCGCAATCGGATTGGTGCCGATCACGGCCTTGGTCCCACCGGGCGGGGCCACTACGGGCGAGGCATTGGTAAACCCGACCCCGATCAGTCCATGGGCCGCGATCTGTTCGGTAAAGTAACCCAATGACGTGCAGGTATGGGCATGGGCCACGGCCAGCGTCGCCACCCCGCATTCGCGGGCGGCCGCGACCGCCTGCGGTAGGGCGCGGGCAAAGGCGGGCTGCGCAAATCCAAACCCCGCGTCGACCGAAACCGCAGCCGCCCGCGGGTGCGTCACCACAGGGGCCACCTGCCCCTTGACCCGCCCCGACCTCAGCTGGAGACAATAGCTTTCCAGATAATACAGCCCGCAAATGACGTTACCCAAGGCCTCGGCACGGGCGACGGCACGGGCGACCTCGGTTGCGGGAAATTCATCGGCGCCATGGCGCAAAAGCGCTGCTTTGGACAAGTCGAAGATCTGGTCTATGCTGGCCTTCATTGCGGGATCACCTGTCCGTTGTCCAATTTGACCACACGGTCCATCCGCGCAGCAAGGTCAAGGTTATGGGTCGCGATCAGGGCCGACAACCCCGTTCCTCGCACAAGGTCCATCAGCGCGCCAAACACCTTGTCCGATGTTTCGGGGTCAAGGTTCCCCGTCGGTTCATCCGCCAGCAACAAATGCGGCGCATTGGCGAGGGCCCGGCAGAACGCAACGCGCTGCTGTTCGCCACCAGACAGTTCCGCTGGGCGGTGATGCGCGCGCGACGACAGGCCGACGCGGTCCAATAGGTCCATCGCTCGGGCCTCGGCGGTTTTGGTCGCCACGCCATTGGCCCGCTGCGGGATCACGATATTTTCCAGCGCAGAAAATTCGGGCAGCAAATGGTGGAACTGATAAATGAAACCGATCTCGGCTCGTCGCACATCTGTTCTAGTGCTGTCGTCGGCGCGGGTCATGTCGCGGCCTGCGATCTGGACTGTTCCGGCATCGGCGCTGTCCAGCAGCCCAGCGATATGCAAAAGGGTCGATTTGCCGGTGCCGGATGGGGCAACCAGCGCCACCACCTCGCCCTTGGCGATGGTCAGGTCGATCCCGCGCAGCACGCGAACTTCGTTCGGCTTGCAGTGGTTATAGCCTTTGGTCAGCCCCGAGAGTTGCAAGATCGCATTATTCATACCGCAGGGCCTCGACAGGGTTCAGCCGCGCCGCATTGCGGGCGGGCAATAGGGTTACCGTCCATGACAAGCCCAAGGACAGGCAAACCGCCTTGATCACGTCCTGCAATTGCAGCTTGGCAGGCAGCGAATAGATACCGCGAATGGACGGGTCCCAAACGCCGCCGCCTGCGACAGTGTTGATGAAAGAAAAGATCGGATCGATATAGATCGCGAACAGGCAGCCCGCGATCACACCAATGATGGTGCCGACCGTCCCGATACCCGCGCCGCAGATGAAAAAGATACGCAGGATCGACCCTTCGGTCAGGCCCATGGTTCGCAGAATGCCAATGTCGCGCCCTTTGTTTTTGACCAGCATCACCAGCCCCATGATAATGGTGAGTGAGGAAATCAGGACCAGAACAGACATCAGGACAAACATGACATTATCCTCGACCGTCAGCGCCCGCAAAAACGCGCCCGAACTGTCCTGCCATGTCCAGGTCAGGGCGCGCGGGCCCGCAGCCGTCAGGATGTCGTCCAGATAGGTATCAATCGCATCGGGGTTTTCGACCATCACCTCGATCTCGTCGGCGATGCCGTCCTTGTTAAAGAACAACTGAGCCTGATCGATCGGCATATAGACGCGGGTCTTGTCGATGTCCCAGCGACCGGCGGTAAAGACATAGACCACGTCATAGGCCGATACCCGTGGGCTGGTGCCAAAGGCGGTTTTGGTCCCATTGGGCGATATGATGCGGATCTTGTCCCCGACGGTCATGCCCAGCTGGCGCGCAACCTCGGATCCGATGGCGACGCCGTTTGCGAAATCGCGGATGTCGCCCCTGCTTTCGATCGGGGCGGCGATGCGCGGAATGGTCATCAGATCCTCAGGCGCGATGCCGAAAACCTCGACGCCAGCATTGGCATTCTGGAAATTCGCCATGACCTGCCCTTTGACCAAGGGCGCAGCGCGGGTCACGCCGCTGACCGCTGCGATCCGTTCGGCGGTGGCGACATAGTCCGTCATTCGGCGGTCGATCTGGTTGGTGATCGGATCGATCTGTCCCGCATTATAGACCGTCACATGGGCATTCGACCCGAGGATCGTATCCACAAATTCAGCCCGAAAACCCGACCGGACGGACAGCGTTGCGATCAACGAAAACACCGCCAGTGCGACACCCAAAAGGCTGATCCACGTCATCACACTGACGCCACCATCCGACCGTTTGGCGCGCAGATAGCGCCACGCGATCAGCCATTCAAAGCGGGAAAACGGAACGGTATAGCCTGCGGACATGCTCTGGCCTTTTTGGCGGTTGGTTGGATGCTGCTATATCAGTCGACATGATGGCGGACCAGCAACAATCCCCTACCCGCGCGAAACCCTGCCATCAGAAATGGGCACCTTTGGTCGCGAGCACCTCGGCCCGTGCCGGATCGGCAATCGCTTTGCCCGCCATCGCCCACATCAGACCCCGCCTCAGCATTTCATGCGCAGGGCCAGTTTCGATGACATTCGCCTTGTGACCCAAGGCGTTGTAATAGACCCGCCCTTCGCCCCACCGCCGCGTCCAGGCCACGGGCATATCCACCGGCCCGTTAACGCTGTGATACCACGGGATCGTCGGGAAACGCGTCGTTGCGAGGACATGGTTGGCCGGATCGACGTGCAGATAATATTGTTCGGTCGAAACATCGAAATCGACAATTCCAGCGGTGAGTTCGTGGTCGTGATCCGTGATTTGAACCCGATAGCCAACCCCGTCACCCCCCGGATGTGCGACCCAATTGGCGCCGGTCATGAACTGCCACAGGACGTTTTCGCGAAAGGCGTCGCACATACCGCCATGACATCCCGCAAGGCCGGTGCCACGGGCCACGGCCTCGGACACATTCACCGCAGCCTCGCGCGAAAGTTTTGACATGGTCCAGACCGGAACGATCAAGTCAAACTCGCGCAGCGGGGCCGGATCATCGAAACAGGCAACGCTATCGGTCACCGTCACATCGGCACCGGCATCGCGCAGGATCGCCGCGAAAATCGCCGCAACTTTGTCTGGTTCGTGTCCGTCCCATCCGCCCCAAGTGATCAGCGCCTTGGCCATGTCAAACCCTTTCCTGCCTGTTGTTGGCATCGTGCCAGCGCCTGCAGCAAGGTCAAGCATGTTCAATCTTGCGCCTTGAAATGGGTCATTTGCGAAAGATCGAGAAATGTCCCGCGATGTCGCCTTTATCCGACATGATGTAAAATATACTTTACACAAAGTTCGACTCATATTACATGATGTCCAACGAAACGAACCTCAGCGCAGGAGAACACGCATGTCATCGGACGAACGCAATACCTATGTCAGCCTGCTGAGCAGCCTGTTGATCAATGCCTATATGATTTGGCACCTGGTCGACATGTTCGGCGCTGGGACGCTTTCGGGCCCTGACGCGCTGCAAATCTGGGCGCGGATGGTTCTTTGGGTGATCTGTGCGGCGATTGTTCTGACGATTGTCCTGACGATCCTCTTCAACATCGTTTTTGCCATTGCCACCGGCGAGAAATCCCCTCAATTCCTGAGCGATGAACGGGATCGGGTATTCGAAGTGCGCGGCATGGGGGCGACAACTCTGGTGATGATCTTTGGATTTATCGGCGCAATCGTGGCTTTGGCCTTGGGGCAAACGCCGCTCTTTGCTTTTATCCAACTCTACTTCAGCCTCGCCTTGGGCAGTCTCGCAGGCGATCTGGTCAAACTCGCCAGTTATCGGCACGGCGGCTAATTGATGTCCAAAGGCCCCGTGATCAGCAACGACATCCGCCGCCTGAGGTTCGAGGCGGGCGAGATGACCCAGAAGGACCTTGCCGACAAGGCCAAAGTGACCCGGCAGACGATCATCGCGATCGAGGCGGCGAAATATTCGCCAACCCTTGAACTCGCGTTCAAGATCGCGCGCGCCTTTGGCCGCCCCTTGGAAGAAGTATTCTTTTACAAAGACCCGGACTGAACGTCCTATCAAATTGATCTGAAAGGATAAAACCATGCTTCGCACCTTTGCGAAACCGATCCCGCTTGCCCTGCTGCTGACCTTCTGCACCGCCATTCCGATCCTTGTCGCGGCGAGCGAGGTTATCCAGATACCGCTTGGCCTCTTGCCTGAAGATTCCCATCGCCTGTTGATCGCGCCGGTATCCCTGTTCCTGCACGCGCTGGCAGGCGTGCTGTTCGGGGTGCTCGGTCCAGTGCAGTTTACCGGCGTCCTCCGCCGCCGTTTTGGCCGGTTGCACCGGATCACGGGTCGGGTATTCGGAGTGGCGGGTCTGTTCCTAGGCCTCGCTGGGATGAGCCTCCTGCTGCAGGTCGACAGCAAGTCCACCGCCCTGCTGGACGGGTTCCGGGGGCTGACCAGCGTCGCGCTTGTCGTTGCTATCCTCCTCGGCATCACCGCCGCGCGCGCCCGTGACATTCCCCGTCACCGCGCATGGATGATCCGCAGCTATGCCATCGGCATGGGGTCAGGCACCATCGCTCTGGTCATGTTCCCGATCTATATTGCGACCGGCGAACCGCTAAACGGTCTGATGTCGGATATCGTCTTTGTCGGATGGTGGTCTTTGAACATCGCGCTTGGGGAATGGGTCGTGCGTCGCGGTCGGCCAGCGCTACTCGCGGCAGCGGCGTGAACGGACGCAACAGAAAATGGGCGGACCCTTTGGGCCCGCCCAATCTATTTGGACACCCGATTGCTTAGCGGTGCGGCGCGTAGATTTCCGCGATCCGCGCAATCGCCTGTTCGGGCGGCAGTTCGACGCTTTCACCCGTCCGGCGGCTTGTCAGTTCGACCACACCGTTTTTCAACCCACGCGGGCCGACGGTGATCCGCCACGGCAGGCCGATCAGGTCCATCGTCGCGAACTTGCCCCCTGCCCGTTCGTCGCGGTCGTCATAAAGCGCCTCGAGCCCCAACGCGGCAACGGATTTGTAAAGCGCGTCACAGGCGGCGTCGGCTTCTTCGTCGCCCTGCTTGAGGTTGACGATGCCCACATGGAACGGCGTCACGCCTTCGGGCCAAATGATGCCCTTGTCATCATGACTGGCCTCGATGATCGCGCCAAGCAGACGGGAAACGCCGATCCCATGGCTGCCCATTTCAACCGGAACCTTGGTGCCGTCTTTGGTGACAACAGTCGCCCCCATGCTTTCGGAATATTTGGTGCCGAAATAGAAGATCTGACCAACCTCGATCCCCCGCGCCACCATCCGGTGCTGTTCGGGGACCGCGTCGAACACGGCTTCGTCGTGGGTTTCGTCGGTGCGGGCGTAAAGAGTCGTGAATTCCTCACAGACCTTTGCCACCTGTTCGCGGTTGTCATAATCGATCTCGCGCTGGCCGAGTTTGAGCTGGGTCACGCGGTCGTCATAAAACACTTCGCTTTCGCCGGTCGATGCCAGCACGAGGAATTCGTGGGTGTTATCGCCGCCAATCGGGCCAGAGGCCGCGCGCATCGGGATCGCGGTCAGGCCCATCCGTTCATAGGTGCGCAGATAGCTGACCATATGGCGGTTGTAGGCGTGCAGAGCGCTGTCACGGTCCACGTCGAAATTATAGCCGTCTTTCATCAAGAATTCACGGCCACGCATCACGCCGAAACGCGGGCGAACCTCGTCGCGGAACTTCCACTGGATGTGATACAGCGTCAGCGGTAGGTCCTTGTAGCTGCCCACATGCGACCGGAAGATATCGGTGATCATCTCTTCGTTGGTGGGACCATACAGCATGTCGCGGTCATGGCGGTCCTTGATCCGCAGCATTTCCTGCCCGTAGTCATCATAGCGGCCGCTTTCGCGCCACAAATCCGCCGGTTGCAGGGTCGGCATCAACAGTGGAATATGGCCCGCGCGCACCTGTTCTTCGTGCACGATCTGTTCGATCCGTTTCAGGACACGATAGCCCAAGGGAAGCCAGGAATAGATCCCCGCCGCCTGCTGCTTGATCATGCCCGCGCGGAGCATGTAGCGGTGCGAAACGATCTGCGCCTCGGCAGGGTTTTCTTTCAGAACAGGCAGGAAATAACGAGACAGACGCATTTGGGTCTCCGGAAAGCGGATTTCAGTCGATACGGGTTTAGACGCGCGCCACCGGAAAAGGCAAGGGCCCGACGCATAGTCGAGCCCCTACCGCAATCAATACAGCCTTAGACTGACCTGCCGATCCCGTTCCGCGCGACGGTATAAAGGAATACAACCATCGACCCAAAGGTCAGGACAGAGCCGATCCCGACCGGGACGGGGCTGCCCTCTTTCAGGAACAAAACGATCCCGATGACCATCAAGACCACACCCGAAACCGCGAGCGCATAATGGATGGCAGGCAACCGGCCTGTCGCCGCTTGGGGTGTCACGGCATAATAGAGACCAAAAAGCCCCATGGTCACCCAACCGACCAGATTCAAATGCGCATGCGCACCATAAAGGCTGTGGTCCCCCGAAATCGACATCTGAAGGCCCCAGGCCATTCCGAACGAAACACAAAGCACTGCGGTAACGAAAAACAGGAACGCTATCCCTTTCATTTCCCCGATCTCCTGAAATATTGGATTTGAAATTTGCCTGACAAGGCCGCAATCGCCAACCGCACGCCTACAGCCTCGGCGAAATCGGCGGACCTGTAAATTCAAGATTGTGGCGCTGTGCCGATTGTTGAACCTGGTCCATATCCTGCGGAATTCTGAACTGTCCCTTTGCCATCTCCGCAAAGAACCCTTCGAACCCGCCAGGCGTCAGGATCACAAGGTGCCGGCAGGGCTTGTCCCCGACAACAGTAAAAGTGTGTTCGACGCCGCGCGGCACAAATGCAGCATCCCCCGGACCCTTTCTGAAACGGCGCCCCGCCAGAGAGAATTCGATTTCCCCCGAGATCACAAAAAAGGCCTCGTCCTCTGCGTGGTGAATATGCATCGGCGGCCCGGATCCTATGGGCGAAACGCTATCGGTGATCGTCATGGCCCCGCCGCTGTCGTCCAGCGTAAGCACTGTTTTATAAAGCGTCCCTTCCCAATTCAGGGTTCCCGGTCCGAGTTCATTTTCCAACATTCTTGTCCTCCTCCTAAGTGCAAACCTTCGCTATTCGCCGGAGTCCATCCGGCGTGCTGTTGTTTCCCGATGTATTGGGTGGGTCTGCGCTGCCAGACCCGGTGAGGGAACGATGCCACGCCAGAGAAGATATTTGAAACGAATAGATTATATAGATACTATTCATTTCATGAATTTAGCTTCCTTCGATTTGAACCTGCTGAAAGTGCTTGATGCACTTTTGATCGAACGCTCCACTGTTCGGGCAGGACAGCGCATCGGGCTGTCGCAACCGGCCGTATCGGCGGCCCTTGGACGCCTGCGCGCCGCGCTTGACGATCCACTTTTCGTTAGGGCCGGCGCAGGGTTGGAACCGACTGATTTCGCCATTTCTTTGGAACCGCAACTTACCACGATCTTGGCGCAAATTGGCGACGCGCTGACGACCAAACCCTTTGATCCAGCGAAGGCCAGCAGGAGGTTCCGCCTTTCCGGCAGCGATTTCTTTACCGAGATGCTGATGCCATCCTTGGCCGAGAGGCTGTCCCGAATTGCGCCAAATATCCTGATCCAACAGGTCGATATCACGCCAAATCTAGATATCGCCCCCCTGCTGGATCCCAATCTGGATTTCGCTTTGGTTCCACGTCATCCGTTTCCGAACTGGGCGGAAGAAGAGGTTGTTTTGCGGTCAGGATTTGTGGCCATTGCCCGCAAAAATCACCCCAAACTCCTGCGTGCGGGCGTTCAGGCGGGGCAGATGATCCCCCTCGATCTCTATTGTGATCTGTCACATGTGTTGTTCTCGCCCGAAGGCAACCTCGATGGGCTTGGCGACGGAATGCTCCGAAAACTGGGACGCAGACGAAATATTTCGATGACTTTGCCGGTGATGTCGGGGGTCTGGCGGACAGTTTCAGAAAGCGATCTTTTGGCGCTCCTGCCCGAACAACTCGCTTATCGTGTCGCGGCCAAGGCCGGGCTCGACATTTTCAAGCCCCCGATGGATGTCCCGACGGTTGACCTTTCCCTCGTCTGGCACCGGCGGAATTCGCGGTCTCCCGCCCACCGCTGGATGCGGTCCGAAATCGGCATGGTGCTAAAAGCAACATCACATTAACTGCCAATTGGGTGCGTTCCGAAGTCCGATACCGGCTCAAGGCCCCGTCTATCTCACCATGCCCTTGAAACCCAACCCGTCTCGGGCGACATAGGGGTTGTGGCTTTAGCCGGTGCAAGGGGGCGATATGGCACTTCCCGTCAAGGAACAGGCGAAATACTGGGGTGTGGCTACGGCGGTCTTTCTTGTGGCGCTGTGGTATCTGGGGGACGTGATCCTGCCCTTTGTGCTGGGCGGCGCGATTGCCTATATGCTCGACCCTGTTGCCGACCGGCTCGAGGCGATGGGATTATCCCGCATCATGTCGGTGGTGGTGATCACGCTGGCCGCCACGATCATTTTCGTCCTGCTTATCCTTTTGGTGATCCCGACCCTGATCCAGCAGGCGGGGCAGTTGATCAACTCTGCCCCCGTTCTGTTCGGACAATTGCAGCACTGGCTGACCGAAACATTCCCCCAGATCATGGACGAAGGATCGACGATCCGTCAGCAGTTGCAGGCCATCGGCGAGGCGATCCGGTCCAAGGGCGGTGACCTTTTTGACAGCGTCCTGAGTTCGGCCCTGAGCCTGATCAATATCCTTGTGCTGATCGTCGTGGTCCCCGTCGTAGCCTTTTACTTGCTGCTCGACTGGGACAATATGGTGGCCAAGATCGACGGGCTAATGCCGCGCGACCATTTGGAAACCATCCGCCAGATCGCGCGGGACATCGACCGCACGCTGGCGTCGTTTATCCGTGGTCAGGGGACTGTCTGCATCATTCTGGGCACCTACTATGCCGTGTCGCTGATGCTGGTCGGCCTGAACTTCGGGCTGGTCGTCGGGTTTGTGGCCGGGATGATTTCTTTTATTCCCTATGTCGGCGCTTTGGTCGGCGGGGTTCTGGCCATCGGGCTGGCGCTGTTCCAATTCTGGGGCGACTGGACTTGGATCGGCGCGGTTGTCGCGATCTTTGCATTTGGCCAGTTTTTCGAAGGCAATATCCTGTCCCCCAAACTTGTCGGGTCGTCAGTCGGGCTGCATCCTGTCTGGCTGATCTTTGCCCTCTCGGCCTTTGGCAATCTGTTCGGCTTTGTCGGGATGCTGGTTGCTGTGCCCGTCGCCGCGATGATCGGTGTTCTGGTCCGGTTTGTTCTGGACAGCTACAAACAGGGTCGCCTTTATCAGGGACTCGCGGGACAGGTCCCCGCCAGTGCCAAAGACCCCGAGCCAGAGGCCTAGAATGGCAGAGCAGCTTTTCTTTGACTGGCCCACGCGGGTGGCGCTGGACCCCGGCGATTTCTTTGTCTCGACGGCGAATGTTGTCGCCTTTGGGCAGATCAGCGCCCCCGATACCTGGCCTTTGGGGAAAATGGCGCTGATCGGGCCGAAAGGATCGGGGAAAAGCCATCTTGCGCGGGTGTTCCAGCACCAGACAGGGGCCGTGATCCTGCCTGCTGCAAAGATCACGCCGGAATTCGTGCCGCCCTCGGGTCATCTGGTGATCGAGGATATGGAAACCCTGCCCGCATCGGCAGAGGAGGCTGTTTTTCACGCGCACAATCATCTGGCCAGTTCCGATGGACGGCTTTTGCTGACTTCGGCCATCCCGCCCGCGCGGTGGCCGATCGCGTTGCCTGATCTGGCAAGCCGGATGCAGGCGACGCTGGTCGCGAACATCACCGATCCTGACGACCGGCTTTTGGCAGCCGTGATCATGAAGCAATTTCAGGACCGGCAAATCGCGCCCGCTCCGGGCCTGCCGGCCTATCTTGCCGCGCGGATCGAACGGTCGTTTGCGGCGGCCGCAGAAATTGTTGCTGCACTTGATGCGGCCGCCTTGGCCCAGCGACGCGATGTGAACGAGGCCTTGGCTCGGGGGTTGCTGGACAAGGCGTGACCGCCGCGCAATAGTCTGCACAGAACTGTCACAATCCGGCCCTATAAGGCGCAAATGTCCTACGCTGATTTCCTCGAGTCCGCCTTCCCCCCCGCTGTCGAGTCTCCTGCCGATCTGGCGGGCCCCGCGCGGTTCAACAATCGTGAACTCAGCTGGCTGGGGTTCAACTGGCGCGTCCTGCAAGAGGCCGAAAACCCCCGTGTTCCGCTTTTGGAACGGCTGCGGTTCCTGTCGATTTCGGCCAATAACCTGGATGAATTCTATACCGTGCGCGTCGCTGGCCTGCGCGAACTTGCCCATGCGGGGAACACGACGCCTGCGCTGGACGGGCTGACACCTGCTGAACAGCTGTTTGAAATCAATGCAGATGCCCGCAGCCTGATGTCCGAACAGGATCGGGTTTTTGCAGAACTGCGCCAACAGATGGCGGATCAGGGCATCCATCTGTGCCACAGGGTCGACCTGACCGAGGATGAACGCGGTTTCCTGCGGGATTTCTTTCTTAATCAAGTATTTCCGGTGCTTTCGCCCTTGGCTGTCGACCCTGCGCACCCCTTCCCGTTTATCCCCAACACAGGCTTTGCGCTTGCGCTGCAACTTGAACGGCTATCGGACAAACGCCCGTTGCGCGCGCTCTTGCCGGTGCCGGGTCAGATCCAGCGATTTGTGCGTCTTCCCGACAGCGATGGCATCCGGTTTCTGCCGCTGGAAAAGCTGCTGCTGCTGCATCTGGGCGAATTGTTCCCCGGCTATAGCGTCAAAGGGCATTGCGCGTTCCGCGTCCTGCGCGACAGCGATCTCGAGGTCGAGGACGAAGCCGAAGATCTGGTGCGGGAATTCGAGGTCGCGCTGAAACGCCGCCGCCGGGGCGAAGTTGTGCGGATGCAAATTTCGGCCGATGCGCCAATTGCCCTGCGCAATCTGATCATGGAAGAGCTCCACGTTACCGAAGACGAGGTGGTGGAGGTCGCAGGGCTGATCGGCAAGGCGAGCCTTTCGGAACTGGTGGTAGACGCCCGCCCCGATCTTTTGTGGGCGCCCTATGTGCCGCGCATCCCCGAACGGGTCACCGATCACCACGGCGACATGTTCGAAGCGATCAAGCAAAAGGATATGCTGCTGCATCATCCCTATGAAACCTTCGACATGGTGATCCGGTTCCTGCAACAGGCGGCCCGCGACCCCAATGTCGTGGCGATCAAACAGACGCTTTACCGCACCTCGCGCAACTCCCCGATTGTCGAGGCTTTGTGCGAAGCCGCCGAAGAAGGCAAATCTGTCACCGCTCTTGTCGAGCTCAAGGCGCGGTTCGACGAGGCTGCGAATATCCGGCAATCACGTCGGCTGGAACGGGCGGGGGCGCATGTCGTCTATGGGTTCCTGAATTACAAGACCCACGCCAAGATCAGCACGGTCGTGCGCCGCGAAGGCGAAAATCTGGTCACCTATACCCATTACGGCACCGGCAACTATCACCCGATCACCGCCCGGATTTACACCGACCTGTCTTTGTTTACCTGCGATGCCGCCCTTGGCCGCGATGCGACCAAAGTTTTCAATTACCTGTCCGGCTATGCCCAGCCCGAAGGGTTGGAAAACCTTGCGATTTCGCCAATCAGCCTCAAGCAAAGTCTGATCGCGATGATCGAAAACGAGGCCGCGAATGCACGCGCCGGAAAACCCGCTGTGATTTGGGCCAAGATGAATTCCCTGATCGAAGAGGACGTCATCGATGCCCTATATGCCGCGTCAAAGGCGGGGGTGAAAATCAGCCTTGTCATTCGCGGCATCTGCGGCCTGCGCCCCGGGATCAAGGGCCTGAGCGAGAATATCCGCGTCAAATCCATCGTCGGGCGGTTTCTGGAACACAGCCGGATCGTGTGCTTTGGCAATGGCGGCGATTTGCCTTCGAAAAAACAGCGCGTATTTATTTCGTCGGCGGATTGGATGGGGCGCAACCTGACCCGACGGGTGGAAACGCTGGTTGAGATTACCAACGCTACGGTTAAGGCGCAGATCGTCAGCCAGATCATGGCGGCCAACCTGCATGACGTGGCGCAAAGCTGGGTCATGGGGGCGGACGGCAAGTTTACCCGCGCGGCCCTGCCCGAAACCGGCTTTGCGTTCAGCTGTCACCGCTTTTTCATGGAAAATCCGTCGCTATCGGGTCGGGGGTCTGCAGGGGCCAAGGATGTCCCGCAGCTTACCCACACCGAGGATTAAGAGCGCGTCAAAAGCGCTTGACCGGGCGTTCCGTGGTTGACGCGGGCGCTGTCAAATTGTCTGGTCCTTTCAAGACAAAGGACGGCCCATGACCAATACCGCTGATTCCGATTCCACCGATTGGGGACCCTTCGGGCGACCGATCTTTGACGATCCACAAGCCAAAGCGCTGTCGCGGGTCGGGGTGATCGATGTGGGGTCAAACTCGGTCCGGCTTGTGGTTTTTGATGGCGCGGCACGCAGCCCTGCCTATTTCTTCAATGAAAAGGTCATGGCAGCCCTCGGGGCGGGCCTGTCAGAAACGGGCAAGCTTAATCCCGTTGGCCGCCAGCGTGCCTTGCGCGCCATTCGGCGTTTTGCGGGTCTGGCCCAAGGGATGGGGCTGCCACCCCTGACCGCCGTGGCGACTGCGGCTGTGCGCGAGGCAAGCGATGGCGCGGATTTCCGCGCCGAAGTCCTGCGCGAAACCGGCGTCAAGATCTGGGTCATCGACGGTCAGGAGGAGGCACGACTATCGGCACAGGGTGTGCTGCTGGGCTGGCCGAAGTCCTACGGGCTCGTCTGCGATATCGGCGGGTCGTCGATGGAACTGGCCGATATTTCAGATGGCAACGTCGGGCGGCGGGTAACCTCCCCCCTTGGTCCGCTGAAACTGCGCGAGATCAAGGGCGGCAAAAAGGCCCTCAAATCCCACATCCGCGAGGTCATGGACGGCCTGCACGTGGAGATGAACCGCGAAACAGGGATGCGGATATTTCTGGTTGGCGGGTCGTGGCGGGCTATCGCGCGGATCGATATGGAACGGCGGGGTTACCCGCTGACCGTTCTGCACGAATACCGTATGACCGCGCGGCAGATCGGCCAGACTGCGGATTATATCGGCTCTGCCAACCTCGACGACCTACGGGGCCGCTGCAACATCTCGTCAGATCGTATGAGCCTCGTGCCCTATGCGATCCATGTTCTCAAAGAACTGGTGCGCACGTTCAAACCCAAGGATATCACCGTATCGTCATACGGTATCCGCGAAGGGATGCTTTATGAACAGATGCCGCAAGAACTGCGGGATCGGGACCCGCTGATCGAAAGCTGCCGCTTTGCCGAAGCCAAAGATGCCCGTCTGCCCGGTTTCGGCAAGGTTCTATACGATTTCATCTTGCCGCTATTTCCGCGGGCGGATTGGCAAAAGCTGCGGATCATCAAGGCCGCCTGCCTGTTGCATGATGTAACTTGGCGCGCGCACCCCGATTATCGGGACGAAGTCGCCTTTGACAACGCGACGCGTGCGAACCTTGGCGGGCTGAAACATCAGGAACGTATCTTCCTCGGGCTGTCGCTGTTGCACCGCTATTCCAACAAACGCGAAGGGTCGCGGTTTGAACCACTGTTCCGCCTGTTGACGCCGGAACAACAGCAAGAGGCAGAAATCCTCGGCAAGGCGATGCGTTTTGGCGCGATGCTTTGGCTGCAAGCGGACGAAGCCCCCGGCCAGTTCAACTGGAAACCGAAAAAACGGTCGCTTGAACTGGTTCTGAATGCTCATGCCCGCCCGCTGTTTGGCGAGGTCGCTGAACAGCGTTTTTCTGCCCTTGCCACGGCGATGCAGGCCAATGGCAGCGTGCGGATCTTGAACGACTGACTACAGATCTATCGGTTCAGGCGCGATGTAGTCGGGGGCATCGGGACGGCGACGGATCAGGATATCGCCGTTTTCAAGGATCACCGGCGCTTCGTAGTTCCGGAAATCATCGACTTTGTCCAATAGCTCCACAAACGCCGGGCCCATTTCGGACATCAGGGCCTGAAACCGTGGTTCCAGCTCCGTCGCCAGACCCTTTAGATCATTCAAGGCAGGTTCCATTTCCTGCAACAGACCTTCGAACAGCAGCTTTGCGCCTTGGTCCAGCAGCGAAAGACCTTGGTCTGTCTTGCTCTGTTCTTCGGCAGACAGGGGCGCGGCAAAAACCGCTGCGGACAGGACAATCGGGACAAGAACATTTTTCATGGCCCCAATATAGGCGGTCCTGACCGAATTACAAAATCACAGTTTGATATCCAACGTGACGGGAAAATGGTCGGAGGCCAGCAAAAGGGATTCCCGCAAAACGTCATCGGCAAAACAGGCAGGGTCGTCAAAGGGGTGCCAAATGCGCCAAACGGGATCGAGCGCCGCCAAGCCCGGCGACACCATGATGTAATCCAGCAATGCCGCCAAAAAATGCCCATCCGGTGGGATCCGAAACCGCGATGTAGTCGGCAAAGGTGGCACCCGTTTGCTCAGAGCCAGACGGGCATGGGGGTCATATAGCTGGATCGCGCCTTCTTCGCCCATCACGATCTCTATCGAGGACCGGCCAAAGAGTTTCTCATACTCATCCAGACCGGGGCCATCGTTGAAATCGCCTAGCACGATCAGGTCGTCTTTGGCCTCTAGATGCTGTTCGACCCGCTGGCGCAGCCAGATACATTGGGCAAGTTGCTTGCGCCGGTTTTCGATATTGACCCGCAGGATTTCTGCAGGTGTCCGCGCACCGTGGGGGGCCTTGGATTTGGCATGCACCCCGATCAGCCGCAACGCCCGCCCGCCTTTTGTCCGCAAAGCGACCTCAAGCGGCGGTTTGGACCAAGTTATGGGTTCGGGCGCCGCATCCGTGTCGAGATCCCAACGAAACACACCGTCAAACCGAGGCGTGGCGGTCTTGCCCTTCTTGCCGGTGGGCGTGCCTTTGGGGTCGTGTTTCGCCTGCACGCGGTCAGGATCATACATCAGCAGAATTTCCTGCTGCGTCTCATTCGCAAAGCCCGCAAGAACGGCACGGGTCCGCAGCCCGAAATGATCTGCGAAATTTCGCAAAGCCTGTGTTCCATCGCGGCTGCGGGAAATGTCGGGAGCTTCGATCACCATGATCACATCGGCATTCATTGCCTGAAAAACATGACCCAATGCCGCAACCTGTTCCGCCTTGGACACGTCCTGCCGACCAGACCATTCTGCCGTTGCCTCGATCCGCCCCTTATCGTCGAAAAGGGAATTGAACCATTCGACGTTATAGGTGGCGATCCGGATCACGCGCCCTGCCTCTGGGCGATTTGTTCCCATGCGCGGTTGACCGCGATCAATCGTTTTTCGGCCAGTTTGATCGCTTCTTCGGGGACGCCGCGGGCGATCATCTGGTCGGGGTGACTGTCGCGCACGGCCTTGCGCCACGCAGCACGGATTTCGTCGCGGGTAGCATCAAACGGGACCCCCAGAACATCATAGGGGTCACGTTCAGCATCGGGGACAAACTGGGCACGGATGCGCGAAAACCGGACCTCGTCAAACCCGAAAATCGCGGCGACCTCGGCCAAAAAGGCGTTTTCGGCGGGGTGATATTCACCGTCCGCCAGCGCGATGTGAAACAGCCCCTCCATCAAATCGCACAGCGGTTCGGTATTGTCGGCAAACATCGCCTTGATCTTGCGGGCGTAATCCTGAAATCCGGCGATGTCCTGACGGGCGAGGTTGAATACGCGGGCCGCGTTCGCCTCGTCCTGCGGGGCGATGGTGAAAACTTCGCGAAAGGCGGTGACCTCGTTGCGGGTCACGACGCCATCGGCCTTGGCCATTTTGGCACCCAGCGCGATCACCGCGATGGTAAAACCAACGCTCGCGTCGGGTTCAGAGCGGAGCTTTTCGAAAACCACGCCCAGACCTTCGCCCTTGGCGAGGGCGGCGAGGGCATCAGCGATACGGGACCAGATAGACATGCCGGCACCTTAATCCAGCGGGGCAGGAAAGGAAAAGCCAGAAGGCCGGAAAAACGTCACAGGCGGCGTTGCATCAGCACCAGATCCAGCCAGCGACCGAATTTGAACCCTACCTCTGGCAGGGTCGCGACGGGGATGAACCCCAGCTTTTGATGGAAAGCCACGCCAGCGGCATTTTCGGCCGATACCCCCGCGATCATGGAATGTTTGTCAGCCTTCCCTGCCAGCGCGCAAAGATGTTCCATCAGGTAACGCCCGCGTCCGCCGCCACCCTTGCCGGGCGCGAACAGAATGGTGTGTTCGACCGTCCGCGCATAACCCGCACCGCTGCGAAAGGGAAAATATCGGGCAAAGCCGATTGCCTGTCCGTCATCTTCCCAGACCAGAAAAGGATCGGTGCCAGCGATCAGCGGTGCAATATCGGCTGCCGTCTTTTCAACCGGCAAAAAGGTTACTGTGGTGTCACGGATGTAGTGGTTCCAGATCGCCATGATCGCAGGGACATCCTGCGGGGTTGCTGCGCGGATCATGCCAGAACCCTTTCGCCATGCGCGGTCGCAAAGACGGCCGTCATCGAAAATTCAGGCGCCGTTTCAAAACCAATCAGATCGGACGCAAGACGCGGCAAAAGTTGCGCGGAAAGCTCCGCCGCCTGCGGGGTCGCGATGGTCAACCGCCGCAACCGCACGCCCTGTTGCGCCAGTCGCGATGCGGGGTGCAAGGTCCCCTTGGCCCATTCGATCAAGGTTGGCCACGCCCCACCAAATGGCAACGACCCATCGGCGGGAACTGCGATTTGCCAGCGCAGGTCGCCACGTTCCATGGCCACTGCCGTACCAACTGCCGCGGGGGATTGCGCTATTGCCGCCCCAAGATCGTCGGCCCGACAAATCCAGTTACCCAGATGCGGCGCGCCGACAGTCTGGCCAAGCCCGAACCAGCGGACAGGAACCGGATCAAGCGTCGGATCGGGGGCGATAACCTCGAGGTACAATCCGTCTTCAAGTCCAAGCAGGGTATTATGTGTGCCATAGCGGACATGCTGACCACCTGCCTGCAAGGGCACGCCCAAGGCCTCCTCGACCCAAGCAGTTCCCTGTTCTAGATCGTCCGCAACGACCGCGAGATGGTCCAACTGCCACATAGCCGCCCCTTTTGTCCCGAAACCGTCGAATATCGGGGCCCAGCACCTTGATGCGCCCCGCCCAAGTCCTAAGTTCATTTAAACATAAGTCAATCGCTCAGGAATAACATGACCCTCCTCACTGCCCTTGACCGCTTTTTCAAACATGACGCCTTTGGCGGCATTCTTTTGATGCTTTCCGCGCTCGCTGCTTTATTCGTCGCCAATTCGGCGCTCGCCCCCTATTACGACGGCTGGCTGTCGTCGGTTCTTTCCCTCACATTGGATGGGGAAGGCCTATCCAAACCGCTGATCCTGTGGATCAATGACGGTCTGATGGCGGTCTTCTTTTTCCTGATCGGTCTCGAACTCAAACGGGAAATGCTGGAAGGCAAGCTCAAGAACCCCTCTGACGTCATCCTCCCCGGTATGGCGGCGGTTGGCGGCATGGTTCTGCCTGCGGCAGTTTTTGCCGTGTTCAACTGGGGCAATCCAACAACGATCGGTGGCTGGGCAATTCCGGCGGCAACCGATATCGCCTTTGCCTTGGGTGTTCTGGCGCTTGTCGGGACGCGGGCGCCGACCTCGCTCAAGGTGTTTTTGCTGACCCTTGCAATCCTTGACGACCTTGGCGCCATTATCATCATCGCACTTTTCTATACGGCCAACCTGAAACTGGCCTATCTGGGTCTGGCGCTGATCCCGCTGGCGGGGCTTGTGATCCTGAACCTGCGCGGAACGCACCGGATTGCGCCTGCGCTCCTGCTCGGTGCGATCCTGTGGTTCTTTGTGCTGAAGTCGGGTGTGCATGCGACCCTTGCGGGTGTCATCACCGCTTTCCTGATCCCGCTCAAGGACCGTTACGGCAAATCGCCGCTGCATAGCCTCGAAGACGGTTTGTCGCCTTACGTTCTTTACGGGATCGTGCCGGTCTTTGCCTTTGCCAATGCGGGTGTCGTGCTGGAAGGCCTGTCGCTGCAAAGCCTGCTGTCACCGCTGCCCCTGGGCATCGCCCTTGGCCTGATTGTCGGTAAACAGTTGGGGGTCTTTGGGGTGACATTCCTGATGGTCAAATCCGGCATGGCGCGCCTGCCGCATGGGGCCAACTGGATGCATATCTACGGCATCGCCTGTCTTGCCGGCATCGGGTTTACCATGTCTCTCTTTATTGGGTCGCTCAGCTTTTCCGATCAATCCCTTATGAACGAGGTCCGGTTGGGCGTGTTGTCAGGTTCGATCGTTTCCGCTCTGCTGGGGTTGGCGGTTCTTTTCGCCGCTGGGCAGGAAAAAGTCGAAAGCCCTGCCGTGGTTACCGGACACTAAAAAGAAAGGGGGCCAATTGGCCCCCTTTTTCATTTTCATCCCTGCGCGGACCGGATCAGGTCCAGAATGTTTTCAGCCGCTTTGGGGATATTCGTGCCCGGGCCAAAGATCGCCTTGACCCCTGATTTATAAAGGAAGTCATAGTCCTGCTGCGGGATCACTCCGCCACAGATGACAATGATATCCTCTGCCCCCTGATCGCGCAGAGCCTGCACCAGTTTTGGCGCCAGCGTTTTATGCCCTGCCGCCTGACTGGAAATGCCCACGACATGCACATCGTTGTCGATGGCGTCTTGCGCGGCCTCTTCGGGGGTTTGGAACAGCGGGCCGACGTCCACGTCGAAACCGATATCGGCAAAGGCGGTTGCAATCACCTTGGCGCCACGGTCATGCCCATCCTGCCCCATCTTGACGACGAGCATTCGCGGACGGCGGCCCTGTTCGGCGGCAAAATCCTCTACCGATTTCTGGATCGCAGCAAAGCCTTCGTCGCCTTCGTAAGCGGCGCCATAGACGCCCGCCAGCGTTTTGACCTCGGCCCGATGCCGACCGAATTCTTTTTCCATGGCCATGCTGATTTCCCCCACGGTGGCGCGTTGACGGGCGGCTTCGACCGCAGCTTCTAACAGGTTGCCACCTTGGGCGGCGCGGCGGGTGACTTCTGCCAGCGCGGCCTCGCATTTAGCGCTGTCACGGGTGCCGCGCACCGACTGCAGGCGCGCGATCTGGTTGGCGCGCACGGCGGCGTTGTCGATATCGAGGATGTCGATCGGGTCTTCTTTCGCCAGACGGTATTTATTGACACCAACGATCACCTCTTGGCCACGGTCGATCATGGCCTGACGGCGGGCGGCGCTTTCTTCGATCCGCAGTTTCGGCATTCCGCTTGCGACGGCCTTGGTCATGCCGCCCATCGCCTCGACCTCTTCGATCAGGGCCCATGCCTTTTCGGCAAGTTCGGCAGTCAGGCTTTCGACGTAATATGACCCCGCGAGTGGATCGACGACGTTGGTGACGCCAGTTTCCTCTTGCAGGATCAACTGGGTATTGCGGGCAATGCGGGCCGAAAATTCGGTCGGAAGCGCGATAGCTTCGTCCAGCGCGTTGGTGTGCAGCGACTGGGTGCCGCCAAGGGCCGCGGCCATTGCTTCGTATGCGGTGCGGACGACGTTATTATAGGGGTCCTGTTCCTGCAACGACACGCCCGAGGTCTGGCAGTGGGTCCGAAGCATCGAGGAGGTCGGTTTCTTGGGATTGAATTCCGACATGATCCGGTGCCACAGCAAACGCGCCGCGCGCAGTTTGGCCGCCTCCATGAAGAAATTCATGCCAATCGCGAAGAAGAAGGACAGGCGACCCGCAAAGGCATCCACGTCCATCCCCCGCGCAATCACGGCGCGGACATATTCGCGCCCGTCCGCAAGGGTATAGGCAAGTTCCTGAACAAGGTTCGCGCCTGCCTCTTGCATGTGGTAGCCGCTGATGCTGATCGAATTGAATTTCGGCATCTCGGCCGAGGTATATTCGATAATATCCGCAACGATACGCATCGAAGGTTCGGGCGGGTAGACATAGGTGTTGCGGACCATGAATTCCTTGAGGATGTCATTCTGAATGGTGCCAGAAAGGACGCTCCTGGAATGGCCCTGTTCTTCGCCCGCGACGATAAAGTTGGCGAGGATCGGGATCACCGCGCCGTTCATCGTCATCGACACGCTGACCTGATCCAGCGGAATACCGTCGAACAGGATTTTCATATCCTCGACGCTATCAATGGCGACGCCGGCCTTGCCCACGTCCCCTTCGACCCGCGGGTGGTCGCTATCATAGCCGCGATGGGTCGCAAGATCGAATGCCACTGAAACCCCCTGCTGACCGGCGGCAAGCGCCTTGCGGTAAAAGGCGTTCGATTCCTCGGCGGTGGAAAAGCCCGCATATTGCCGGATCGTCCAGGGGCGGCCTGCATACATGGTGGCCTTTGGCCCACGGGTATAGGGTGCTGCCCCCGGAACTGTTCCCAGATGCGGCAGGTCCTTGATGTCATCCTCGGTATAAAGCGGTTTGACCGCGATCCCTTCGAGCGTTTCCCAAGTCAGGCTTTCGGGGTCACGCCCCTTGAGTTCCTTTTGGGCAATTTCACGCCAGACTTCCTTGTTCGCCATATCTGTGTCCTCCGATGACGCGCGGCAGGATTTTGGTCCGCTGGACCGTCTGCATCGCGTTGACTTCTAACTCTGTCATTGTGTTGTTTTGGATTGTCGGCCTGTCCGTCGTTGCGGGCAGGGTTTCGATAAAGGTTGCGATCCCGTCGGCACCATTTCGGAGCCAGACCAGATCCTCGGAATATTCGGCGCGAAGGGCTGCCACATGATCGGCATCGAAGGGCGTCCAGCGGCCGTCGTCGGGGACCAGGTCCCGGGCGCGGTCGCCCTGCCCCCGTTCTACAAGGATACGTCGCAGATCAGCCCCGCGCGGGCTCGGGTTCATCCACTGACCCACACCAAGACCCTGCGCAATGTCCGCCCCGGCAAGTATCGCTAGGGGCGCATCGGCCCGTGTGCCGAACCTTTCGAATGGCCAAACGAGTACTTCCGCGCCGGAAAAGGCGCTGTGGACCGATCGCACCAGATCGCGCCAGCGGCGCGGTTGCGTAACCAGCCGGTCAAGCCTGTCCTGGTCAGGTAAAGGCATCCCATGCATCAGCCCATAGGCCAGCGCCGAAGACCAAAGCCCATCATATGACCTTATCGCCATCCCTACCCGCGTTACCCGCCCCGCGAATGCCCCCGCTATCCGTTCCAATCGCCCGTCAATCTGGGGATAGAGTCTGGAACTGCGCAAATTACTGCGGATCGATCCAGCTATGTTTTCCTCGGATACCAAAAGCCGCGTTTGTCCCGAACGTGCCGATCGTTCCATTTCGATCCGGATCAGACCCGCCGCACGGTCGCCCCTGCGGATCATGTCAGGGGTCAATTCCTCGGGGTTATGGATCAACCCAGTAAAGAGGCCGTTGCGGGTTCGATCTGGCGCCCAAACCGTCATCGCCCGCGCGGCAAGCACTGCCTTGTTCTGGCGCAAAAGCGCCTGAAAACTGGTCGTGCCTGTTCTGTGCATTCCGATATGCAGGATCACTTCCATCGCCCGCCCCCCGTGCAGGACAACTGCCTTGCACATGCGCAGGGCCAATGTCGCGAGGGTCTTCATCGCATGGTTCCTGTCACCGAAGCGTTAAACATAAAAATATCGGCACCCGAGGGGTCGAACCCCTTCGCCTTTGCCGGGTGGCGACCTATATTCCCTAGTATGAAGCGCGTAATCCCGACCACATTCCTGGCGTTAAGCCTTTGTTTCGCAACGCAGAGTGTCGCGGCCCAATCGGCCGATACACCATCCGACATATCCACCATCGACCTCTGGCAAGAGGACCCTTTGGCAATATTCGAAGCATCTGACTCAACATTGCAGGATTTTTTGTGGCGCGCGCGTCCGCTGATCGTATTTGCCGATAGCCCCAATGATCCACAGTTCCGGTTGCAGATGGACCTGATCGAGGAACGCTTTTCGGCCCTGGCCCCACGCGATATCATCGTGTTGGTCGACACCGACCCCGCAATGCCGTCTGAATTGCGCCGCACCATGCGTCCGCGCGGTTTCATGCTCGTCGCTGTGGACAAAGACGGCACGGTGCTGTTCCGCAAACCGGCCCCTTGGGACGTGCGTGAAATCAGCCGGTCCATCGACAAATCCCCGATCCGTTTGCAGGAAATCGAAGACAGCCATCTTCCCGTGACGACCCGCTGATCCATTACCGCAGCCCCGGGGCAAAGTCGAAATAGGCATCCTTTGGCAAGGTCGCGGCCCATGCATCAAGCTTGGCCAACAGATCACTCACAAGGGCCGGGTCTGTCGCGTAATATGCAACGTTATCGTCCCCAAGATACCCTTTGGGATCGATCATCCGCAGATTACCCAAAAGCACCCAATCGGCACCTACGGCCTCTTCCAGCCATTCGTCATAGATCATCGCCACCTGCACATCGTGCCGCAGGGCAAGCGGGGCGGCCCAACCCGGGACAGGATGGTGAATGCGCATATCGCGCGCCTCGTCCGAAGCGAGCCCCCAAAGATCGAGCACATAGTCGGGGTTGCGCCAGCTGACCAACCCCAAGTCATTGACGGCAACTGGAACCCTGGCAAAGTCTTTTGCAAAACGGGCACTTTGGGCGGGCTGCAGATAGATTGCACGCGGATTGACGGGATAATATTCCGTCCAGGCGGTCGAATAGGCCCAAGTTCCGAAACCGCCCAGCAAGGCCATCGCCGCCAGCGACACAAGCCGCCCCAAAGGTGCCGCGAGCACCAACAATCCGGCCGCTAATCCGCCAATCAGATAGCCTTCGTAGCGGTCTAACCAGCCGATTTGCCCAAGGAACAAATGTCCAAACCCCGCAAGGACTAGCGCCCCTGCAAGGACCCGGCGATTTCGATCGGCGCTGTTGGTCATGACAAATAGCGCAAGGATCGCAATAACCTCGGCAAGCAGGAACAGCCCGCCCCTTTTGTGAATATTGATCTGGAACGTTCCAAACGCCCGCTGGATCAGGCCAAGGTCGGCGTCGGCGGCGCTGACCAGTTTCGCCTCGACCGAACTAGGCAGGGGGCTTAGGCCCAAAGATGTCAGATAGGCCGAAAAGGCGATCACCGGCACAAGCCCGAGGATAAGGGCAAGGCCACCGGCCTTTGCCCCGCATTTCCACCAGATGATAAGCCCCGCCAAAAGCGCGAGCGCGAGACCCTCTAGCCGCAATATCGGGCTAAACAGGATACCCACGAACAACAGCCAGCCCAACTGCCCCTGTTGCAACAGCCGCACCAGCCCCAGCACGATGGCAAGCGTCGCCGCCAGATGCAGCGTATGTTCCATCCCGATATAGGTGAGGCCGAACATATTGAGAAAGACAGGTCCGCCCGCCGCTGCAACCAATCCAATGGGGCGCAACGAAGCGGTTGCAAAACCGCCTTCGGCCAGCGTCCGCCCCCAGAGGATTGCTGCGGCGATCAGCCCGAGGATATTCCAGGCCAACGGCAACCAGCGCTGGGTTTCTTCGCCTGCAAAAGGCAAAAGAAGTAATGGATACAACGGAGAGGACGCAGCCGAGGCATATTCGCCCGCATTGACCCCGTAGCCCCCGTTCGCAATCTGTTCGGACATCGCCAGATGGATATAGACGTCATCCAACGGGTATTCGAACACCCAGCTGTTTTCAGACAGCGCACGCCATTCCAGCCAGCCAAAGGCCGCGAATGCCGCCAAAAGGGCGACAAACGGGAAGAGGACCAAGTCCCTTGGCTTAACGGAACCGTGGATCATTCGAATTCCATGATCACTTCGTCAACGGCAAGGCTGTCACCTTCGGCGGCTTTGATTGCCTTGACCGTGCCTTTACGTTCGGCGCGCAGGATGTTTTCCATCTTCATCGCCTCGACGGTGGCAAGGGCCTGGCCTTCCTGCACTTCGTCGCCGACCGCGACGTTGATTTTCACAACCAAACCCGGCATCGGGCACAGCAGGAACTTAGAGGTATCGGGCGCAACCTTTTCCGGCATCAACTTGGCAAGTTCGGCCTGACGCGGGGTGCGGACATGGACCCGCAGATCCGCGCCACGGAACCGGATCCTGAACCCTTGGGTCGCTTTGCCAACCTTGAGAACCAGCATCGTGCCGCCCACACGCAACCGCGCAAGGCTGTCGCCAGGTGTCCAGTCGCTTTCGACCCGCAGGGTTTCGCCGCCAATGGTCACATCTGACCCGGCCTTATCAGCCTTGATCACGACGGGGAAATCCTGCCCCTGCATCGACACAACCCAATCCGTGCCGACATGGCGTTCATGATTGCCCATCCGGCCCGAAACGCGGGCACGGCGGATTTCGGCGACGCGATACATCGCAGCAGCCGCTGCCGCAACGCGGGTCAGCGCCACATCCGGCAGGGTCACACCCTCGAACCCGTCGGGGTATTCTTCGGCGATAAAGGCCGTGGTCATATTGCCGCTGGTGAACCGCTCATGGTCCATCACCGCGGCAACAAAGGGCAGGTTGTGGCCGATACCTTCGACCTCGAACGTATCCAGTGCCACGCGCATTTCCTCGATCGCTTGGGCGCGGGTCGGGGCCCATGTGCAGAGCTTGGCGATCATCGGGTCGTAATACATGCTGATCTCGCCGCCCTCAAAGACGCCGGTATCATTGCGCACGATACCGCCAGTTTCGGTCGGTCCTTCGACCGGCGGGCGATAGCGGGTCAGTCGACCAATCGACGGCAGGAACCCGCGATAGGGGTCTTCGGCGTAAAGCCGGTTTTCAATGGCCCAGCCGTTGATCTTAAGGTCGTCCTGAGCAAAAGGCAGCTTTTCGCCATTCGCCACACGGATCATCTGTTCCACCAGATCCACACCAGTAATCAGTTCGGTGACAGGGTGTTCCACCTGCAAACGGGTGTTCATTTCAAGGAAATAGAAATTGCGGTTGCCATCGACGATGAATTCCACGGTGCCAGCCGAGGCATAGCCCACAGCCTTGGCCAGCGCGACGGCCTGTTCGCCCATTGCCTTGCGGGTCGCCTCGTCAAGGAAGGGTGACGGGGCCTCCTCCACCACTTTCTGATTGCGGCGCTGGATCGAACATTCGCGTTCATGCAGATAGACGCCGTTGCCATGGGCATCACAAAGTACCTGAATTTCGATGTGGCGCGGCTGGGTGACGAATTTCTCGATAAAGATGCGGTCGTCGCCAAAGCTGTTGGCCGCCTCGTTCTTGGACGATTGGAACCCTTCGCGGGCTTCGGTGTCGTTCCATGCGATGCGCATGCCCTTGCCGCCGCCACCGGCGCTGGCCTTGATCATCACCGGATAACCGATCTGGTTGGAAATCTTGACGGCCTCATCGGCGTCCTCGATCAGGCCCATATAGCCGGGAACAGTCGACACCCCAGCCTCTTGTGCGATCTTTTTCGAGGTGATCTTGTCCCCCATCGCCTCGATCGCCTTGACCGGCGGGCCGATAAAGGCGACGCCTGCGGCCTGCAGGGCCTCGGCGAATTTCGAATTTTCCGACAGGAACCCGTAACCGGGGTGCACAGCCTCTGCCCCTGTGGCCTTGATCGCGGCCATAACCTTGTCGATGACGATATAGGACTGGTTTGCAGGGGGCGGACCAATATGCACGGCCTCATCCGCCATCGACACATGCAACGCATTGCGGTCGGCATCCGAATAGATTGCAACCGTTTTGATACCCATCTTACGGGCGGTCTTGATCACACGGCAGGCAATCTCGCCACGATTGGCGATGAGGATCTTCTTGAACATCAGCTATGGTCCTTTGAAAGCAAAACCGCCGCAGAGGAAAAATCTCCTCCACGGCGGTTCAATGTCATCTTGCGCCCGAGAAAACGGGCGGAATGGTTAACAGGTCGTTGTATACTGATCGCAGGTCGCGCCGACTGCGCCACCGATGAGAGCACCGGTAACCGGGTCGACACCGGTCGCATCCGCGACAACGGCACCTGCCGCTGCGCCGACCAACCCGCGCTGAAGATCATTCTCCAGACAGGCCGAAAGGCTGAGAACTGCTGCCGCCGCGAAAATCCAGGATTTCTTGAACATTTTATGCTGCCCTTATTAATGGTTGAAGTGGCAGCAGAATCCGCTGTCGCGGGATTCAAAGCAACAATATTTTGCAGAAGGCGGCGGAAAACCGCGTCTGCCCGACCCGCCTGTACCTTAGCCAATTCATGATTAAGGGGTGTCGGTCCAGCGCCAAGGCAACCGGACCGACGAGGGGAAGGGTAACAGCGTTTTACAATTGTGCCTGACTGGCCGCGTGACCAAACAGGAACAAGATGACGTTGACATGGGACGATTCCGCCGGAAAGTGGGCGCCCACAAAAGGCACCAATCTGAGCCAATTCTCGCTCAAATTGAATTTCTTCCGGCAAATTCGCGCCAATCAATCCCAATCTTCGTCCCCTTCATCTTCTTCAAACAGCGACTCGGCGCCGTCCTTGAACACATCGGGGAAACTGATCTGGGCCTTGCCCACATTGATTTTGAGAAGCGCCTCGTAGTCACAAGGATCAAAGGGATCTTCGGCCGGAACCACTTCGCGACCAAACAGCCAAGACAGACGCCCGGCATCCAGATTGCCACGCTCGAACGGTTCTTCGCCAAAATGGTGCCAAAGGGCAGCTAGAAACGCCTCGTCGACCTTTAGGTCGAGCTTTTTGCGGTCGCGATAGCGTTCGCGCGCAGTAATCTTGGTCGGGCCACCCTTGTGGTTGGCACGCCGGATCGTGAACTGGAAATCGCTGCTGGGAAAACGGCCCGGAAATCCGCGGTGTTTTAGCATCACATGCCCTCCTGAACGAGGGACAGGCGGCGCGACCGGCCGTAGGTGGCGGCGGGCGCGTACGCCCGCCCCGAAAAATTCTTAGTTGCCGTATTTGCCGGTGTAGACAGGCTCGACCGTGACCGGGGCTGTGTCCACGACCACATATTCTTCGGTCGCATTGCGGTTGCCGCAAGCGGCGACAACGGCGAGAAGGGCAAATGCGCAAAGCGCTTTGAAGCTGTTCGACATAGATGTCTCCTGTATGTTCTGCCTGCAGGCGCCATTCGGCACCCGTCTGTTTTTGTGGCCACTCCTTGGCGGCCTGAGGTCAGCATAAAGGAAAACGGCTGCTGCGCACATCCGGCAGAACGCAAGTCCCGAGGTTGTGGCCGCGTTGCATCAAATGGTTTCATGGTTGCAGGGTGCCTCGCAAGATGTTGTAGATACATCAAAACTGCTCCCATATGCAGCTGCCATCCGCAATCGAAAACGGCTCGAAATACTGGGTTGCCTCGGGGGTCGGGACCCCGAATTCCACAGGCCGATCCGCAAGCGATATGACCAGCTCGGGGATTTCAAGGCCGCTTTGGACGATCGCTGGCAGCGCAAAATCCGAACAGAGCACCGCCAGATCCGCCATCACATCTTCATAACTCAGCCCCCGCCCCGCCGGATCGATATCGGGCGCCAGGAAACGGAAACGCGCCACGGGCGGGGCCTCTTCGACAATCACTTCGACAAAAGAAACCGACTGGCCGGAGGGCAAGTCTATCTCCTGCGCCGCAAGGGATGCAGCGCTGAAGACAAACATGATCACGGCGAGTACAGGCATCTTTCCCTCTCATTGGCCCAAAAATATCCCGGGGGAGCTGCGCACAGCGCGGCGGGGGCAGAGCCCCCTGCACCATCGGCTACAGCGGAATGTTGTCGTGTTTTTTCCAAGGGTTCTTGAGGTTCTTACCCCTAAGCGAGGCAAAGGCCCGACAGACCCTGCGGCGGGTCGAGTGCGGCCGGATCACCTCGTCGATAAAGCCCTTTTCGGCCGCAACAAACGGATTGGCAAAGCGGTCCGTATATTCCTGCGTCAGTCGCGCGATCTCTTCGGGGGATTTGCCGCGGTGGATGATTTCGGTCGCGCCTTTGGCACCCATCACCGCGATTTCCGCCGTGGGCCAAGCATAATTGAAATCACCGCGCAGGTGTTTCGATGCCATCACGTCATAGGCACCGCCATAGGCCTTGCGGGTGATGACCGTGACCTTGGGCACCGTCGCCTCGCCATAAGCAAACAGCAGTTTCGCGCCGTGTTTGATAACCCCGCCGTATTCCTGGCTGGTCCCCGGCAAAAATCCAGGCACATCGACCAGCGTCAGGATCGGAATTTCA
>Ga0102812_10000255_pt1 | contig 39877 bp, 26 predicted proteins | sample ColrivemetaGS713_FD_79334 | JGI IMG/M metagenome (GOLD analysis project Ga0102812, IMG submission 79334) | Estuarine microbial communities from the Columbia River estuary - Flood tide ETM metaG S.713 | ecosystem: Environmental > Aquatic > Marine > Intertidal zone > Estuary | place: USA...
AAGATCCTTATTTCAGGCTAAATGAACTGGATTGTCAATGGGTGGATAAAATAGACTGGGAATACAAAACAAAATTTAAGATTGATCCTGCATTGTTGAAGTATCATAATATTGAGCTTGATTTTCACGGTCTCGATACGCATGCTGATGTTTATCTCAACGGAAAAGAAATCCTGAAAACAGATAATATGTTTATCCGATGGCAAATTGATTGCAAAAACCATTTAATAGCGGATTCAAATGAACTGAGGATCGTTTTCAGATCTGCCACACAATTTGGATTGACTGAAAGAGAGGCACTTGGATATTACCTTCCCGGTGCCGAAAATGATCAAAGTCAGCGTGGTGAGCTTGGCGATATCAAAACCTGTGTTTTTTCCCGAAAGGCACAATATCATTTTGGCTGGGACTGGGGGCCGCGCTTGGTTAGCTCTGGCATATTTCAAACCGTAGAGCTTCATGCCTGGAATAGCGCCAGAATTATTGACATACATCATGATATCAACGAGTTGACAATTGAAAAGGCAAAAATCAATCTGGATATTGAACTGGAAATGGTAGAATATGGCAATTATGAATTTGAGTTGTTGATAGACAATGAAGCATACGCTTCTTTCGACAAGTCATTGAAGATTGGTAAAAATAAAATAACCTTGCCCATTGAGATTTCTGATCCGGAATGGTGGTTCCCAAATGGGATGGGGCAGCAAAAACTATACAAGTTGTCGATTCAACTTAAAAAAGAGGGTCAGATCATTGGTCAAAAGGAAAAAAAGATCGGTTTACGTACAATTGAAGTTGTACAGGATGCAGATACGACGGGCCATAGTTTTTATTTTAAGGTCAATGGCTTTCCCGTTTTTATGAAGGGGGCCAATTATATACCACAGGATATTTTCCTCAACAGGGTCAGCGATGAGAAATATACACAATTGATCCTGGATGCAAAAGAAGCCAATTTTAATATGCTGCGAGTTTGGGGCGGCGGTGTTTATGAAAAAGATATATTTTATGATTTGTGCGATGAGCATGGCATATTGGTTTGGCAGGATTTCATGTTTGCCTGTGCAATGTATCCCGGTAATCCTGAATTTATCGACAATGTTAGGTTGGAGGCAGAACAAAATGTTAAAAGGCTTCGAGATCATGCGAGTCTTGCCTTGTGGTGTGGTGATAATGAAGTGCTTTCTGCCTGGAACAGATGGGGATGGAAAGAAACGGTCCTGAAAGAGCAAGGTGAATCGGTCGTTGATACGGTCTGGCAAGCCTATGACACCTTGTTTCATCATGTTTTGCCGGCAGTGGTTCAGTCCCTGGATCCTAAAAAATTGTATTGGACATCTTCTCCAAGTGCCGGTTTCGGTCAACTTGAAGATTGGAAATCAGGCGACGTTCACTATTGGGGCGTATGGTGGGGAAAAGAAGCATTTTCTAATTATAAAACTAAAATCGGCAGATTTATGTCTGAATATGGCTTCCAGTCTTTTCCGGATTTCAATTCAGTTAGGAAATATACTATCAATGAAGATCATGATATTTATTCTGAAGTGATGCAGTCACATCAAAGATCTTCGATTGGTAATGTAACGATCGATGAATATCTAAAGCGGGATTATAAAGAGCCTAAAGATTTTCCGATGTTTTTATACGTTAATCAGGTATTACAGGCGGAAGGCATCAAAATGGCTATAGAGGCGCACCGACGGAATATGCCTTTCTGTATGGGCTCTCTGTACTGGCAGATCAATGATTGCTGGCCGGTAGCTTCCTGGTCAGGGATCGATTATTATGGCAATTGGAAAGCCTTGCATTATTTTGCAAAAAAAGCTTTTGAACCTGTTTTGGTTTCTCCCGATGTCACTTCTGACGATACCTTAAAAATTAGCCTTGTTTCCGACTTGCTTGAACAAAAAAATGGCATATTATCCGTGAAATTAGTTGATATGATGGGTAAGGTGCTTTGGGGAAAGAATGAGAATGTTTCTATTTCAGCCAATGCCTCCAGTCTCGTTTTTGAAATGGCAGTATCAGATATAATCGGAGCAGCTCAGAGAGAGGACATCTTTTTCAGAGTGGAATTACTGGACGAAAATGATCAGTTCCTTTCCGGAAATAATTTGTTTTTGGTGCCGGTTAAATCGCTAAACTTATCCCGGCCAACGTTCACAAAGGAAGTTTTGAAAACTAAAAATGGGTTTGAGATTATTATACATTCAGATAATCTCGCAAAAAATATTTACTTATTTGCAGATGGTCTTGAAGGTCGTTTTTCGGATAATTATTTTGATCTGCTACCAGGTCAGAGTGTTAAGATAAAATTTAAAACAAGCGAAGCAATTGAACTGGATATTTTTATAAATAAATTGAACTTGTATTCTCTTATTGATAGTTATGAAAATTGATCATCCCTTTTTTCATTCTTTACAATTGGCTTGTATTTTTCAACCCTTTGCTTAGTTTTGTGTTGTTATAAAAAAAAAGACATTGAGTTTAGAACTAGTTAAGAGAAAACGGAAGCCGGATTGGTTAAAGGTTAAATTGCCCATAGGTAAAAATTATCGGTCTGTAAAAGATGTGGTGGATAGTTATAATCTGCATACGATCTGTCAAAGTGGACATTGTCCGAATATGGGGGAATGCTGGGGAGCAGGAACGGCAACATTTATGATCCTGGGGAATGTATGTACAAGGTCTTGTTCGTTTTGTGCCGTTAATACCGGCCGACCAAATGAATATGACACAGACGAACCACGAAGGGTGGCTGAAGCGATCAAACTCATGGGCGTAAAACATGCGGTGATCACTTCCGTTAATCGGGATGAACTCAAAGATAAAGGGGCTGAGATCTGGCATCAGACCGTAAAATTGATCAAAGAGCTTACGCCTCAGACGACCATAGAAACACTTATCCCGGATGTAAAAAGCGATTGGGATTCCCTGATAACAATGATAAGTCCTGGTCAGGAAATCGTTTCCCATAACATGGAAACCGTAAAATCGCTCTACAGAAAAGTAAGGCCTCAGGCAAAATACGAAAGGAGCCTGGAGCAGATAAAAAGGACGAAAGACTACGGTAAAAGAACTAAAAGTGGCATCATGCTCGGATTAGGTGAAACCAAAGAGGATGTGCTGGCTTTAATGGATGATTTGCGTGAACACGAATGTGATATTCTGACAATCGGACAGTATTTGCAACCAACCAAAATGCATCTTGAAGTAGTTGAATTTGTGCATCCGGATATCTTTGCAGAATACAAGGAGATCGGCTTGAAAAAAGGATTCAAGTATATCGAAAGTGGTCCGCTGGTCAGGTCTTCTTACCGGGCAGAAAAACAGGTTTAGACCCCGAATTACGTTCAGAAGGTTTAATTGGATAGAATTGTATTATCAGATACTTTGGTCATAACCCAAATGACTAAGCGCATATGCTTTGAAACTCCTTCCAATTGGGATGGTCTTGTCATTGAGTCCGATATTTGTCGGTGAAAGTGTATTGATCTTGTCAATATTAACGATATAGGATTTGTGCACCCGGATAAAATTATTTTCCGGTAAAAGATCGATCATGGTAGAGATCTTTTGCTTGGTCATTAAAGAGCCGCCTTTTTCTAGAAATATTCGAATGTAATCCTTCAGACTTTCAATGTACAAAATGTCACTGAGCAGGACTTTGATCATTGTCTTTTTTTGTCTGACATAAATGAAACTCAATTCTTCTGATGATTCATTTGCATTTCCAAGAACCTTCGGAGCATATGCGTTTTTCAATTCATAATACTTATTTACCGATTTTATAAATCGTTCAAACGATATTGGCTTTAAAAGATAATCCAGTACATCCAGTTCAAATGCATCAATCGCATAATTTCTGTAGGCAGTCGTAAAAATAATGGATGGCGGATTTTGAAGCGATTTTAAGAACTCCACGCCACTTAATTCTGGCATTTGAATATCAAGAAAAATCAAGTCAATGTGCTCTGATTTTAACATGCTCATCGCCTCTATGGCATTACTGCATTTAGCGACTAATTGCAAATCATCCAGTTTTTCCATATGTGATTCTATCACTCTCTGGGCTAAAGGTTCATCATCAACGATCAGACATCTTGTTTTCATTTTCTGACTAAATTTATGTTAAATTTATGAACAGGTCAATCTCAAATTGCTCCGCATTATTTCGAATATTCAATGAGTAATTTTTCTGATAGATCAGGTCCAGCCTTCGTTTTACATTTGCAAGACCAATACCTTCCGTATAGGATTCTTTTTTCTCTTTCTTAACCAGGCCCTGGCTGTTTATTACCTTAAAATTCAGTAAGCCACGCTCCAATTTCATCTTGATCTTGATCCAGGGAGCGGTTGTTTGATTACTCAAACCATGCTTAAAACTGTTTTCTACAAACGGAAGCAGCAACATAGGTGCAATGTAATATCCGGAACTGCTGCCTTCAAGTTCGAACTGAAGATCTAATTTATTGGCATATCGGATTTTTTCCAGATCCAGAAAATTCTGAATCAGCAGGATTTCTTTTTCAAGGCTTACTTTGGGATCATTGGCTTCATATAACATATAATCAAGCAAACCTGATAGTTTCATGACGACTTCCGGTGCCTGATCTGATTTATCAAGCGTCAGGGCATATAAGTTGTTCAGGGTATTGAATAAAAAATGAGGATGTATCTGTGATTTTAGGAACTTGAGTTCAGCTTCCAGTTTTTCCTCTTTTAAATTTTGTGTCGCTCTTTGATTTTTTAGCCAGTATTTAAATAAGCGAATTGAAGTTACGATGCCGACAACCGCATAAATGTTGAAGAAGGAAAAGATATAATCAAATCCAAAAAATGGTTCCTGTCCAAAATATTCCGGGTGAAAAATAGGCAGGTTTATGTAGTAAATAAGGACACGTTGCATCAAAACAAAAATGATAGCGGATGCCAGGAAAAAGAAAATGAATTTGACATATTTTCCGTGCAATAGAAAATAGGGCAAAAGAAAATAGGCTGTAAAATAAGAGGCAAAAATGTCAACTGGTAAGGTGATGCTAAAACGAAGCATCACATCGAGAACACTCATTTTATCAATGTCGATCCTGTAGGAAATACTGAATAAGAACAGGTAAAATATCCAAAAAAGGAAATGCCACAATATTCTGTATTTTTTATAATTCTCACTTGAGAAAAAGCCCTGTTGAAGATTTAATGCAGAATTGTTCATTATTAATTACATTTCATACTAACTAACACTCAAAAATACATCAGAGTTGCAGATAAATTACAATTCGTAGACGAAGGTAAGACGGACAATGACAAAATGCAATTTAAACATAATCAATGACTTAAATTTAAATTTAAAAGCCTGATGAATGTACCATCCTTGTGTATGGCAACTTCTCATCATTTATTGTTTTTGAAAGTGCAATTTTAATACATCTTTAATATCACGCTTAAAATCAGAAAAATGAAAAAGCCATTTAAACAAATAATTAGTTCACTCGTATTTTTAGCTTTTGCAATGTTTTTAACAAGCCCTTTTGTTTATGGTCAAGCTAAATTACACAGTCTTAAACAAGGTGAATCTTTAACCCTCTATTCAGATATACTGAAACAGGAAAGGGAAATGCTTATTTATATGCCGGATTATTCCGGAACAATTGGAAAGAAAATTCCGGTTTGTTATATCCTGGATGGGGAAACCCATTTTCAGTACATGAGCGGAATCATCAGCTATTTGTCCAGTCAGCAATTGATCCCGCCTATGATCCTTGTTGCGATTAAAAATATTGACCGGAATAAAGATTTTTCACCGGTTTTAATTAAAAATGAACCAGCATCCGGGGGCGCTGATAATTTTCATGATTTCATTGAAAAGGAGCTGGATCCGTGGATATCAAAAAAATACTACACGAGCGGATACAGGATCTTGATGGGGCATTCGCTCGGAGGTTTATTTGCAAGCTATTCCATGTTGGATCATCCTCAATTTTTCAATGCTTATATTGCGGTTAGCCCTTATTTACAGTTGTCAGATGCGTACATTGTGAAACGGGCCGGTGAGCAGCTTCCTGCTTCTTACAATAAACAAAAATCACTATATATGACATTGGGAAATGAACCGGATTACATACCAACAATTAGCCGCTTTATGGATATTCTGAATCAACAAAAACCCAAAAATTTCAAATATAGTTTTGTTAAAATGGATCAATACGATCATGGAAGCTCACCCGTTGTGGCTGCATACGATGGATTGATGTGGATTTTTGAAGATTGGGTGCTTCAGCCAAAAGATTTTGCTCAGGGTATTGCATCGATCGATGCGCATAATAATTATTTAGTTGAAAAATATGGTATGGATATTAAAACCGGTGAACAGATCATCAATCTGCTGGGCTACCAATACCTCAGGGAGGAAGCCTATGATAAGGCCCTGCAAACGTTTAAGGAAAATGTAATTCGATTTCCGGATTCACCCAACGTTTATGATAGCCTTGGGGATGCATATAAACAGTCTGGTGATATGGAAAATGCAAAGAAAAACTACAAAAAAGCAGTTAAACTGGGTTTAAAATATGGTTCTGTTTTTATTGAAACATATCAAAAAAATCTCAAAGAAGCGGAAATGAAGTCGGGTAATAAATAACAGACAGCAAAATCTGTTTAATGAAAGCCCTCAACACAAGTCGAAGGCTTTCATTCTTTTATTATTCAGATTGTTTTTTGCTGTTTAAAAACGAATTTGTACAACTAACTACTGGGGTTGCAAAAACTTTGGCGCTTTTCTGTGTCTGGTCCCTTGCTCGAAAGCATAAGCCATTTCTATTAAAATTGGTTCACTCCAGGCTCTCCCGAAAAAGGATATATTTACCGGTAATTCGCCTACAAATCCCATAGGCACGGTTACATTAGGATATCCTGCCCATGCTGCCGGCGATGAACTACTCATGATGTAATTGTCTCCATTGATGGGATCTGTTTTCCAGGCCGGACTTCCTGTTGGAGAAACAAATGCATCCAAACCGTTTTCATCCATCACTTTATCAATTCCATTATCCCTGGCCCCTTTTAGCATGTTTTTCAGGATTTCGATAAATTCTTCGGACTCGATTCCGGCTTTCTTCTGAGCCATTTCAAGGTATCTCTGATCATAGTTTATCATTTCTATGGAGTCAGCAAAATTGAATGCGATCAATTCTTCCAGGCTTTTGATCTTTGCATCAGGTCCCAACGATTTAAAATATTTATTTAATCCATCTTTATATTCATGCAGCATTAACTGAAATGAAAGTCCACCTACATTCGCCTCCGCGATCTGGTCAATCTTTACAAATTCTGCACCTCGACTCTTCATGTAAGCCACGGCCTGATTGAATAGCGTATCCACCTTGAAACTGGTATTTAACGGCCCCGTATAAATACCGATCTTTTTACCTTTTAATCCTTCTTCATTGAGGAATTTGGTATAATCAATATGTGATTTTCCAACACTTTCCAGGGTTTTTGTATCACTTGAATCAATTCCGGTCATGGCACCAAGACAAATTGCGGCATCCTTTACAGATCTTGCCATTGGACCGCCACTGTCCTGTGTGAAGGAGATGGGAATGATGCCTGACCTGCTGATGAGCCCAACGGTAGGTTTGATACCCACTATGCCATTATTGTTCGAAGGACAAACTATGGATCCATTGGTTTCGGTACCGATCGCCAGGACTGTTAGATTCGCAGACACAGATACTCCTGAGCCGGAACTGGATCCGCATGGATTCCGGTCAAGTATATATGGATTTTTGACCTGTCCTCCGACGCCACTCCATCCACTGGAGGACAACTCGCCCCTGAAGTTGGCCCACTCACTTAAATTGGCTTTTCCCAATATGATGGCTCCCGCCTCCCTGAGTTTTTTTACGAGGTAACTATCCTGAAGTGGAAAAGAACCAACCAGCGCTCTGGATCCGGCCGTACAGGCCATTTTATCCTGCGTATCAATATTATCTTTTAACAAAACCGGGATGCCGAAAAGGGGGCCCCTTTTTTTGCCCTCAGCCAAAACCTTATCCATATTTTCAGCAATATGTAAGGCATCCGGATTGATCACTATCACAGAATGCAGTTCAGGGCCTTTTTTATCAATCTCATTTATTCTGTCGATGTAGGACTGTACAACTTCACTAACCGTAAATTCTCCATTTGAATAACCATCCTGGAAAAATTGTATGTCTTTTTCCTGATAAGTAAATTCTGTAGACTGCTGGATTGGTTCCATTGTTGTATTGCACCCAATTAATAGCAGAAGTGTAGAAAAGAATAAAATTTTACTGAGGTTGATCATTTTTGAACGGCTCATCTTTTTGATTTTATTTTGAATGTTTTGTTATCGAATTTTTAAAGAAATATTTTAAAATCAGGGGTCATTTCTGAATATTAACGATTGAATTGAATGTGTTTAACATTCCCTGAAATGGAATTTTCTGAATTAAGAAAAGAACCCTTATCTGTTTAAAAAACAATTCTGAAACAGCATCGTTGATTCGTTCATGATTTTTAACTTAAATCAAGGGGGGCAAATTGCTGGCCTTTGTCATAAATCATAAATATTCACAACAATATACATATTTTTCGATTAGCCTGGAATGTACAGATGCAATAAATATTGAGTGTGATTTATGGCGATGGATACAAGTCTGTTGAAAGAATCATTTTGCTCTTTCTGAAAATAGCCTGGAAATTATTAAAATGTCACTGGTTCAGGATCAGTATGTGAGTCTTAAAATAATTTTATATTTAGAAATAATTGGATCGGAAATGCCTCATTAATTTTAATTTACGGGCAATCTTTTGAAGAAACCACTTTAAACAGATCATTTCCGGAAGCATGATGCAGTTCCACAAGGCTTTTTAATCCAAAAATAAACGAAATAGCCAGTGGATCAGCTCGCCATATAGTATGTCCTCCATAAAAACCATAACGCATGATGTACTGAGCTTGCATTTCGCTGATGTTAATATAGCTCAGTTTAGCTTTCAATTCGTTGAATTGGAATGTGTTCAGAGAACTATAATTTTGCTTCAAAAAAATAAGTTCTTCATCACTAAATTCCCGCCATAATTTGATGTTATAGAATGCTTTTATACCATCGTCAAAAACAGATAACTGTGCTTCTTTTCGATTAAAGGCCTGAATCCAGATCCTGTTCTGATTATAGCAAAAATACAGGATATGGCCCCACTCCTGTTTAGCTATATTCCATCGCTTCAACTTTAGATCTTCCTCCATCATATTAATGACATGAAAAATTGGCTTTGCCAGAGTCAGATGGGTGAGGTTGAGAGAACAAACCAATTTATTATCTTTTTTGAGCAGATCAATCAAATTCTCACCATTTGAAATGAAGCCATCACTTGACAGGCCACCCGGTAAAGCTAAATCAGTAATTTTTGTTATTGATCTACCCGTAATTGTTTCAATTTGGTCCAATTGATTTTCGTTGTGCAAACCATTCAAAGTAAACGAGGGAAAATCCAGACTGTCTGAATATAATTGGTTCGGGATGATTTTCCTGCCATTCCGGATGGTAACAGGAATAAGCGCATATTGTCGATTCATCGTAACCGCTATCAGATATTCAACCCCCGTTTCACTAACCAGGGGAGACGGCAGGTTTGGCTTTTCTTCATTCTGACCTGGATAAAGATGATAGACCTGAATGTCTTTCATTGGTACAAAAGTAAGCTGAGTCCATGATTCATAACTCAGACAAAATAGGGAGAATGCTATTATTATCCTGAATTTGAGCATGATAAGAGATTTTATTCTCTATAATTTAGTTCTTTTTTTTGAGTATCGTAAAGAAAAAAGATGAAGGATGCAGGAATACAGACCAATTGTTGATTTTATGACGTATTCAACAGAAAAATAGTTGAAATACTACTGAATTTTCAATTCACAATGATTCTCCAGGTAAGTTTTATAATCAGTCAGAAAACGGATCGATTCTTTCTTTTGAATATTATACAAAGTTTTTAAAAAAATGGTGGGCTCAATATCATAATTAAGATCGTATTGAATGTCCGTTTTATCTCCATTTTTATTGAATCTGAAAGAACCGGAAGAGGATTTAACTATGTTGAAGGATTCAATATTTACTTCTGATGATTTCATGTGAAAATTGATTTCATTATTTTCATCATCAATTGCATAATGGTACAAAGCTTTTACTTTGGTGAAGTAGTATTTCTCAATGATGAAATATACCTCATACCAATCTAATCCTGTTTTTTCCAATAAAAATGCATTGACACCCAAAGTGTAATTTTTTTTATGGTCAAAATTGAATGTGATATCTTTTGTGCATTCCAGTTCAGAACTAATTTGAAACCTGCCTGAGATTTTAACCTGATTCCCCAATAATGAAAAGGTGAATTCTATGTCATCCACATTTTCCTTTTCTTCAAGAAACGGAATTCTGTTTATCGTTTCGGAAACGTCTTTAATGGACCCTGAAAAACCAGATAATATTATTAATAAGAATTGAAAAAATAGCTTGTTTATACCAGAGGTCATTTGTTTGGGATTTATGAATATAACTACATAAAAAACTATAAATTGTTGTCTTCCAAAACTTAATTCAGATTAATCTTATCAGATAAAAAACATTGTTTTTATTGTTCTGAAAGAAACATTATTTTCCTGATCCTCATCTTCTTTTATTTCGCAGCGTTAATGCCCAAAACCATTTTTATCATGGCAGTTTTCCTCCAGGTATTCTTTATAATCACTCAATATCGTAATGGATTCATCTCTTTGGATCCTGTACAGATATTTTTTTAGTTTGGTGGGTTTGATTCGGTAATCCAGTAGGTAATTGATCTTGGTGAAGCCATTTTTCATGGGTAAAAATTCGAAGTACCCATTAGAAGAATCAACGAGATTGAGAGAATTGATGTTGATCTCATAGGATTTTAATTTGAAATTCACCCTGTGATTTATTTCATCTCTGGAATAGATCCAAACGGATCTTACCTTTGCAAATAAATATTTTTCAAGAAAAAATTTGATTTCATACCAGTCGTCCCCCTCCTGTCCTTTTTCAAATGTAGTTAAGGTTTTAGTGTATCTTTTTTTATCCTCAAAGTTATAAGTAATAAACTGGGGACAAGCCGGCTTAGTCCTGACCATAAAGCAACCCTTAACCAGAATACAATTTTCCTTCAAAGAAAATTTGAAATCAATTTCATTTATTGTTTTTGTTTCATAGATATTCCCATAATCGCTATCTCCTGATCGAATTGGTTCGTGATAACCCGTATCAAGGTTAGCGTTCGACCATTGAATTAAAATATATGTAAGGAGTATCGAAAATGAAACCATACGAATATTTTATGTGAATATTTAGCTGTTAACTACATTGGCTAGTTTTCTGTCATAACTTCCGGTTCCGAGTCGGTGTAACAATGTGAAATGACTGATCAATGCGCCTAAGAATGTCTTTTTCTGATGGTATGGATGTCCATACTTTTCTGCAGTTTGTTTAACGATCTTTGATATCTTCTTGTAATGGATATGGCAAATGTGCGGAAAAAGGTGATGCTCTATCTGAAAATTTAAACCTCCGATAAACCAGGAAAAAATTACACTTTTATTAGCGAAATTGGAAGTTGTGTGTAATTGGTGAACTGCCCAGTTATTTTCAATCGATTCGCTCTCATCTAATTTGTAAAAATCCGTTTCCTGAACGACATGGGCAGGTTGAAAGATCAATGCCAACGTGAGGCCACAGATGTAATGCATTCCCAAAAAGCCCAATAGGGTTTGCCACCATGCCAGATCCACTATCAAAATAGGTAATACAAGCGTAAGTGCCAGATACCAAATTTTATGAAAGAGTAAAGTCCAGGTGGCTTTTTTGAGTGTAAGACCTTTTCTTGAAAGGTAATTCATCTTGTTATATTTTACAAGTCTTTCGAAATCCTTGCTGAAAACCCAATATAAAGTCATCAGACCATACAGGATCGGACCATAAATAACCTGGAAAGTGTTTATTTTCTTACGCTTTTGTGTAGGTGAAAAACGCATTAAAACATTCTCGATGTCCCCGTCATGGTCATGAATATTAGTGAATGAGTGGTGCAACATATTGTGCTGGATCTGCCAGTTGATATGGTATGCTCCCAGGAAATTCACTGAAAATCCCAATAAGTTATTAACGATCTTATTTTTAGAATACGCGCCGTGATTGGCATCGTGCATTACGGAAAGTCCTATGCCTGACATACCCATTCCCATAAGGAACCACATGCCCATTATTGGCCAAACACCCGTTACAACTCCCGTAAACATTAGAATCATTGGAATGAAATATAAGCAGAACATAAAAGTCGTTTTTATTTTCATGTTTGCATTAGCATATTGATTGATTCCTTTCTCTTTAAAGTACTTGTTTACGTTATTTCGAAGCTCTTTTACAAAATCCTTGTTGAGCTGATTGTTGAATTTTACATTTAATTTATTCATGTATTATATATTTTAAGGTCTCCAAACTAAAATAATTAACGCAAATGTTAATAGATTTTTTTATAATTTAAATTCAAAATGCATACAAGTGTCAATTTTTATTAGTTGTCTAAATTCTGTAAATGCCTACAACGATCTGATTGGTAGTTGATTGTGCTGTATGTTTCAGTATAGTAACGCTTCCGGTAAAACCCCTTCAAGTTTGGATTTTATATGTTCAATGTCGATTCCGGTCCCACGGTCATATTTGTGGTCAGATTTAAATGGGCTTTTCTTCTTTTTTGAATTTAATTCAAAAGGGATTAAATTCAATGTCTCCAAATTAAGAAATGTATAGATCTGTTTCTGTACAAAAGTAGTATTACCTGTAATATCGGTAAATAACAGGACTATTCCTCTGTTTTTAATAAAATCTTTCATCAGTTGATTTGTATGGATATACCATTGAAGGAGCATATCTCTTGTTTCTGTGGCCATTGGGTAAGCAACCGGCATACTGCAAAACATGCCATAATTTTTTGAAATCAGACTGATGGCAGAAGGGATTGCTTCAAATGGGGTCCTAATTGGATTAATGAATTTTGCCTGAGGAAATTTTTGGGCTATGGATCCGATCTTAGGTGAAAATCCGGGGCTTTTTGATATATAATATTTTGTATCAGCCCGGTTAAATACATAATTATGTCTTTGTATGCAACGCTCAAAAAAATCCATGTTTTTTTTTCTTACCGAAACCGGAATCGAAGTATCGTGAAATACAAATGGCTCAAGCGCTTTTACCTCTGGGAAGAAAAAATAAAAATAAATGGATGAGAAATTGTACAAAAATAAAAATTCATCTTCATCCGGCATCATGAGGCCCATTTTGTGAATTTTGCCGGTTTTCCTGAATAAAATAATATCTATCCGCTTTGTAATATATTTTAATGGATTACCCAGAAATGAATTCAGCTTGTTCAGATATATGAATAAATATTTCTGAATGATGGATGGTGCAAACAGATATTCCCACAAACGGTATCCTGTAAATTGTTGCTTGTCATTATGGAGTAAATGCACCAGGTAAGTCGTCGCACTTCGTGGAATACCGACAATAAATAATAATTTGTCTGTTGACTGATTTCTGAATTTTGGAAAAAATAATTCATCCAGCAAAAGGAAGAAACTGTTAATGAAAAAAAGGATCAGAAAGTGTGGGATAATTAATAAAAATGCAATTATCCTGCGGATGCTGATAAAACGCAAACTTCCTCTATTCAAAGAAAATGACTTTGAAAAAGCGATTAAGATTGCACGAAAACTATACCAGTTCATTTCATATTAAAACGGGCATTCAGTGCTTTGATTGCAATCTTGTTTATAATTTTTTACAAGGAACAGTTATCACTCTCCTGTTTCTGCCATAAACCCAATTCAGACCCCTAGGCCATTAATTAAGTTCCTGATCTCTCCTTCTGAAGAAGGTCGAGGAGCATCCGGTGAAACGATATTGCCAGACTGGTCGATCAGTATAAATCTTGGGATACCCTCAATGCCATAATCCTGTGCAAATTGAGATTTCCAGTCTTTATCAGCAAAAAGCTGAATACCTTTAAGTTCTTTATCCGACACCATTTTTAACCACTTTCCGTGGTCAGCCACTCTGTCAATCGAAATGCTCACAAATTCAATGTTCTTACCGTGATATTCAGACTCCAGGATTTTTAAACTTGGAATCTCACCTAAGCAAGGTCCGCACCAGGTTGCCCAAACATCTACATAAACAACTTTTCCTTTCAGATCCTCCAGACTTACCATCCTTCCTTCGGTGTCGGGATAGTTGAACAAAGGGGAAGCATTGCCTGGGGCAAGGCCCAGATATTTTTCATATTTAGCTTTCAGATCCGTGTTGAATTTATCATCCGTTGTCAACTTGCTCAATCTGTTATACACCTCATCCAGATTCTCAATCCCCGGACGCATAGAATATTGTACCGTTCCCAATAAATCATTTTTGATATAATCGTTCTTCAAACTTTCCAGTTTTGTGATGTTGTCAAGTACATCGCCGGATGTATAATAGGATGCAACAAGGTTTTTATATTCCTGACTGTTTTTATAGTCTTTCTCATTGTCCATGGCAATATTCTCCAGGGGTTTCAAAAAGTCAGCGGAGGGTTCAAAATCAGGTTTTTTGGCGTAATAACTATGCGCAGATTTATAATTGCTGATATAATTTAATCTGCTGTAATCAATTGATTTTTTCATGGAATTCACAAAATTCTCATCCAATTTGTTGTCTTGCATTAACAAGGACAACTGAATCTTGGCCATGCCACTTATCTTTGCCACAAAATCAGCCTCTTCCATGCTGTAAAGTTCCTTATAATCAACATTGTTCTCCTCTTCAAATATGTATTTCTTAACCAAGTAATTACTGGCTGCAGCACCTTCTCCTTCATAAACAATACTTTCATCAAACATTTTGGTATCCATGGTCATTTTAAGATCCTTGTTAGGATAAACATATACTTTGGTGGACTCAACACTATCCCAAAGTGTGTAAATTCCTTCCTCAGCACCGATAACTTCAGCTGAGAAATTGCCATCAGCATCCATTTTTACCTCCTGTGAAAAATCACCCATGGTCAATAAAAACCCACTTCTGTTGGGATTATCGATCTTCCCTGAAAAAATAAAACTGGCTTGCTTTGGAGCATCCGGAGCACAGGCAAAAAACAAAATACTTAAAAATAGAACTGCAAATTTTTTCATTGTATTGATTTTTATTTTGAAGGTACAGAAAAAAATTCCGGCAAATATTGGTTTTATTAAAAAATAACCTTGCGAATAATCCTATGGATATTCAAATTAATCATTGGCAGATTTGAATATCCTGTCCCAGTTAATGCCATTTGACATGTTACCATTCTTTGTTGAGAACCAAATGAATAATGGTTTTCCAACAACGTGGTCCTCCGGAACAAAACCCCAGGCTCTGGAATCTTCCGAATTATGTCTGTTATCTCCCATCGCCCAATAATAATTTTGCTTGAAAGTATAACTATTGGCTTCAGTCCCGTTTATCAGGATCCTCCCATCTTTAATATCCAGGTCGTTGCCTTCATAAACAGCAATAATTCTTCTGTATAATGCAATATTCTTCAGGTTCAGATCAGTCGTAGCACCTTCTTGTGGAATATAGATCGGTCCAAAATTATCCACGCTCCATTTTCCAAAATTCTTTTTGTCAAACGGGAATAAATTGGGATCAACCGGTTTTTCTGCAATGATCAGAATACTGTCGCCACTGGCTTGTTTTATTTTTTGTGCCTGCTCGGCATCGAGGTAATATCCGACTACATTGCCTCTTGATGTTGTAGCGGCATCTTCTCTGTCAACGCCCCAATCTTCCAGTTTACTTTTGTTAACAGTAAGTGGCTTTGTTAAATAATATAGGAATTGTCGTTTTTCAGGTGCTTTTTCCAAAACACCATTGATGTATAATTCTTTGTCCCTGATCTCCAATGTATCTCCTGCGATGGCAACACATCTTTTTATATAATGATCTTTTTTGTCAATCGGTCGGATGATCACATCATTTTTATCAACTTTCTTTTTTAACTCCCGATCATACATCTTGATCTCAGGATTCAGCTCAACTTGTTTTACCGTATAGGATCTCTGATTCGTAAGGTAGATGGAATCACCAACCGGCCAGTTGAAAACAAATGGATTTCCTCTTTTAATACTTTCCAGCGCTTTCAATCTGAAATAAGGAAGACTCGGTTTGTCAAGATAAGATTCTGTATTCAAATAAGGAATTCTGTTATGTAACAAAGGAACCATGGCAACTGTCATCGGAGTTCTGATCCCGTAATGGGCTTTGCTCACAAACAAGAAGTCTCCTACATTCAATGATCCTTCCATCGATGGCGTAGGGATCACATACGCTTCGATCAAAAACATTCTGATAAATGCAGCTGCAAAAATGGCAAAAACAAGGGATTCAGTCCATTCCCTTCCCATCCCTTTTTTATAGGGATTTTTAGATGTCAGCCTGGCAAAAGTCCGTTCATCTTTATTTTCCTTCGCCACCTTAAGTTTGTCGTTGTATTCCCTTTCAAGAATTACAGTCTGACCAACATAAGCAGCATCTTTGTCAAAAGCAAGTTTGAAAAATGAAATTGGTGCATATAGAAATGCAATCACTTCTTCTTTGAAACCATATTTTCCGAATGACCTGACCAGGTCAATGGCCATGCTGATAAAAATAAAAAAGTTAACGATAGGAAATAACAACCATAAGGCATATCTTCTCTTCCTTCCTATAATCTTACACCATTCAATAAAATTGAGTCCGGGTACAAGACCTTTCCATCCTGGAACATTCGCTTTTGGGAATAAAAAATATAAACTAACACTGAGGATGATATATGATATTATAAGGAAAAGTAAAACTGCCATTATTTTTAATTTTTATTAAGTTATATCAATTGGCGAATATATAATTATAAGTAAAAATAAATTACACTTGTTGGATTAGATTCCATGATTTTTGGATGAATGAACCTAAACAGAGCATTAGCTTTTTCTAATGTATGGCAAAAAAGACCAGATTTTTCTACTTTTTAGATATTTCTGGTTGTGTTGATGGTCAAAAGCTTCCTGCTCGAAACTTATCTTCTTGTATGCTAACCTAAACGATTTTTCCTGCAGGTATCTTATAAGGAATTCGATAAGATACCAAAGATAAAAAATCAATATAAACAATTCCAGCTGCTGCCTGAGGTGAATTCGCTCGTGATTTAGGATGGTTCCATCAGATTTTAGGCTGATGTCATTGATCAGGATGAAAGGAAAAAGTGCCATCGCTTTTGCAAAATTGTTGGTAAAAATTCTAAAGAACCATCGAGAGTGAATGATCATATTTTATTAATTGAAAATATAAAATTACTTGATTTTAATTTTTTTTTGGATTATATTTATAGTTCAATACAGATATAACTATTTATCTGATGCTCACCCAATATTTTTCTGGTATTATTTAACCCTGCAAATTCATTTCATGAAAAGCTGTATAGTATTTATTAGTAAAGTTTTGAGCGGAATCATTAATTTATTTAATTCCCTTAGTTATTCATCCAAATTACATATAGTTCAAAACCGGAAATCAAAAAATATAGTTCATAAAACCGATCGCATCCTGCACAAGAACCGTAGTATCTTAATGCAATTTAAATCAAAAGGCGCTCAAACGGTAAATAATTCAGCCCTTGTTGAAAAAGGATTTGATTTCAGGTATTTCACAAAATTTGCTCGAGGGATCAGTCATGACTTTTACTTTTGTTATGAAATTGGATATCAAATTGATGACCAGCAGTTGGCGTTTTTTGAAAAGAAAAAAACGGGATAAAACTCATTCTTTGAATTAAATTTTGAAAAACAAGCTGGATATTAAAATCAACTTAATTTAATAGTCAATTTTATTGCCATTCAAATAATTGAATCCATCAATTCCTTGTAGTCCGCCTGCATGTACCCATACGACCGTGCTTCCTGGTTTAAAATAATCTGATTTGAGCAGGTCCATGAAGGCATAAGCCAGTTTTCCCGTATAAATTGGATCCATGGGTATTCCATGTTTTAACGTAAATGTATTTATGAATTCAATCAGTTCGTCATTGTATTTTGCAAATCCACCGAAATGATAATTTTCCAGAATTTTGAAATTTTTCTTCTTCAATACCGGGTCTACTGATTCAAAAACAGCTTCAATGGTTCGAATCCAATCAACACCTTTCAAAACAGGAATGCCAATGAGCTGGGTTTGTTTCGGCAGAACTGACAGTACGCCGGAAAATGTACCGGCCGTACCAAGGTCCATCAGAAGGTAGTCTGGAGGCTTTCCGAGCTGATCAATAATCTCAAGTAATATTTCTTTAGATCCGGGAATGGCCAAAGCATTTGAGCCCCCCTCGGGGATAATAAAAGGTTTATTGAAATCCTTGACCAATTCTGCCTGGCGTTCAGGATCACGCATGCTTTTGAATTCCTTCCTGCTTAAAAAATGCAGTTTTGCCCCATTATTTTTGATCTTTTGCAAACTCGGATTATTAGGATCATCTCCGTCTCCCCGGACAAAAAATGTCATCGGAATATTACATGCCTTACCTATGTAGGATAAAGTGTATAATAAATTGGAAAATGCCCCCCCGAAAGCAACTATGCAATCAAAGTCCCCCTCATAAAAAGCCTGCAAATTATATTTCAGTTTCCTGTATTTATTCCCGGAAATATGATAATGTATCAGATCGTCCCGCTTTACAAATAAGCGGATATCTTTTTCAACTGACAATTCTGAATGCATAGGTTGAAGTGGACTTGGAATCCACAATTGAAAGGCGTTTTCAATTGTTGTTTGCATTCTTTATTATTTTATGAAAATTAAAATACGATGCTTTTGTCAGTAGCAAAGATATTATAACTTTTCTTAATATTTTAAAGCTAAAAATATAATTCTCATTTTAATCGCTTGAGTCGAATCCAAAAAAAAACCGGCCATTGACCGGTTTCATTTTTCATGTTTCGTTATTTAGCCCAGGACCAGCCAAATTTCAATTTCAAACCGACGTAGGGACTTGACAGATTTGCTTCCTTCATAAAACTTTCGCCCCGGTCATCGATATAACGATAGCCAACTTCACCTGCGATTCTAAACCATCTGAATACATTGAATTCTGCGCCTAAGGATGTTTTTGCTGCAAAAGAACCAACAATCTCTTCATTGCCAATCCTTGTTTTTGCCCTTCCCAGACTAAGATTCGCGATGGGATGTATTACTTTATGTCCTTTATATGTGTAGCCAAGCATGATTCCATTTGTAGCCATTTTTATGTTTTCTATTTCAGGAATTGACTTTTTCAAAGTGAATCTATCCCAGCCAATGAGTATGTTTTTATTGAGTTCAAATGCAAAATAGGACCCATGAGCATAATTATGATCTGAATTGAAATTGTGCATTCTGGAAATGCCACCTCCCCAAAAACCTGTTAATTTAATACCCGGATTATGCAATGCAGTTTCATCTCTTTGGCTGAAAGCAGGAAGGCTTAATAGAATAGCTAAACAAAATAGAATAAATTTTTTCATGACATTGATTTTTATGTTAGTAATATGCTAACGACGTCACAAAAAATTATTAGTTGCGAATTTAAGATTCCATTAAAATCCCTTAACATTTATTTAATATTTTATTCGCAATGCTCAGGCAGCTATACTCAATGCATTTGTCCTTTCTTTGATATGATTTCAAACACAAAAATCCAGTATCTTAAAATTACAATTTCCATTGAAGTATTTATATGAACAAATATTTAATATATAATATGATTATAATCAAATAGAAATACATTAATAAAAGTATATATAGTAAAATATAATCATATGAATCTATGTCAAAATCAGGAAGTGACTAAGCAGATGTGGGCAGGGTAGAGGTATAGTATTATAGTTAGAAAGCACCCCCGTAGGAAGATTCTAAAGGGCTTTGGCCATGATTGTATTTTAGGAAATCCAGGGTGGTAGAACGAACACCAATGAAGAAGGAATACTGACCGGCTCTTGGTCTCCAGCTGAAATTCATGGTCCAGCAGTGAAGGTTCCTTTCAAATCCTAAATCAGGATAGGTGATCCCTTTTCCTTTAAAATCATATCCGATATGGCCAATTCTGATATTCCAGTTTTCCGTGAGTTTAATATTTCCTTGCGTACTGAGTGTATGTCGGTTGATGTAAAAAGTATCGACCCCGTTGTCTTGTTGCCAGGTCATGCCCACGTCATATCTGATCCTGAAAGTACCGAGAATTTCAAGGAGTGAGGATTCCTTTTTTAAAACAGCAGTTTCTGCATTTTGCCCCTTATCTCCTTTTTTCTCAGTATTAAATAACTCGGTTAATTGGCGAATGGTAAAACCGGAATTGATGTTGATTGTAGATCTCTCATGCCTCAAAGGTATTTTCTTCTCATCCCAAACCAACCGATTGATCCTCCTGTTGTTATTTTCTACATAAGGATCAAGGGTACCCGTATATTTTATTGATATCAGATTTTTAAAAAAGGAAGCACTGGCATTTAGATTGATCGGTGAGAACTGAAGTGAATCTGCAGCGAAATTATAGTTTCCCGTAATATTAAGAGATTTTAAAACATTCACTTTTTTGGATATGCTGTCCGCTTTGGAAAAATATTTAGCCTCAATAATGTTTCCGATGCTATATCTCAAAGCCATTTGAGTGATGGATGGATTTCCCTGACCATAGGGTCCCTGAACAAAAACATTATAGCTATTGTAATCTTCATAATCGTCTCTGGCATCTTCGTCGATTTCTACCTCATAAAATTGCTTGGTACCCGGTTTGTAATTGAAACCCACATTATAAGAGATCACGTGTCTGATGCCCCGCAGCCATCCTTTGTTGAACAGGATCTTTCCGTATTGTTTTGTCGATAAACTTATGGATGAATTGAATTCCCGGTATGGTTTAAAGGTGTTGAAGGTGTCGATCGTTGTCCGACCATAAATGGTATCATAAAGTATATTTCCATCATAGTCCGTGTCAGCAAATCCGTCGTGGTCTTTATCCAAAGTGTCCAATACGGTATTAGGGTCAAAACTGATGTCCCTCATTTTAGTGAAATAAATTTCATTATAACTTACACTTGGATTTAGACTGAAGTATTTCATTACTTTGAATGAAGCATTACTGGAGGCATTGTGCTTCATTCCATATTTGGCATTTTCAAGGGTTTTGGCATCCAGCAGGGTAGAATCCGTAGCCTCTATCAGGTTTTTTGCATCCGCATTATAATTTATATTGATCTTTTCATACCATTTTGGTTTACCCACTCCTTTTTTTGATTTGAAAGGATAATAAGCATTCATCCTTAACCGGGCAACCGGGAAAGTAATGCTTATTTTCCCTGATTGTGTATTCTGACTATGTTCCAGACCAGTGTCAAAAGAGAAGATGGAACTGGGTAATTTATTTTCATAGCTGAAATTTGAACGGGTCGTATTATTTAACCGGGTAGCTGCATCCGTATTGAATGCCTTGTCAAAACCATTTAGCGTAAGCGCGATGGAGCCCCCGAATTTTTGATAGGGATGGGCTTTTGGATCCTGGTTGTGAACCATTCTGATACTGAATTTATGGCTACTGGATTTGTCAAGCGTTCCTGCCTGCTCAGCCCTTGCATTGAAATACGAGAGCGCAACATTACCATTAAATTTATATCTTTTTCTATAATTGGAATTGACTTGAAGCCCCCAACTGCCTCTGGTATAAATGTCTCCGGTCAGCTTAATGTCATAATAATCATTTATGGGAAAATAGAAACCAATCCCGGAAAATCCGTAGCCAAGGCTTTTGTTAAAAGTATAGTTTTTAGGCAGGATGATGCCTGATCTTTGATTTTTGAACATTGGGTAAAACCCAAAAGGTAAAACGAGCGGGGTAGGGATATCGGCAATTTCCAAAACTGAAAAACCAAGTACTGCCAGTTTGTTCGGAACAATTTTAATCTTTTGTGACCGGACTCCAAAATGCGGATGATTCGCATCACAGCTGGTGATAATTCCATCACGGGCATAAATGGTCTCCACATGATTAATCGTGTCCGCTTCCTTTGATATGTATTTTGTAACGGCTCCATGAATAAAAAGGTCTCCTTCCTTTTTGATCGCATCATACACCATCCCTTTTCTTGATTTGAAATTGTATCTGAGTTTTCGGGCATTGAATGTTTGATTGCCGTCTTCAAAAGTTGGCAACTCAATTTCGTTGCCAAGGGTATCGGTTAATGCCTGAGCCAGCGCTTCATTTTTATCAAAATTAAAAGTGATATACCCTGCTTTCAGATTCAGATTATCATATTTAACATAAGCGGATCCGTATAAATGAACGGTATTGTGTTTGTGGTCAAACCACATGGTGTCTTTTGAACCAAAATCAATATTCGCGTCAAATGCATCCGGGGAGACTCTGACCGGTTCTTTTTGTAGCGGTAGAGATGGCTGGGTTTGGCTGTTATTTTGTGTTGATATTTGAATGCTATCACTGATTTCAATCTCAGGAATCGCTCGCTGAGAACTACTGTCAATAATCTGTCCAATGATAAAATACGGACATATTATAAAAATAAATACTATGTAAAGCTTTAATTTCAAGTTAATGACATTGTTTATTAGTATTTTTAATTATATTTGTTTTAAGAAAATTACATAAAATAAATGACAAACATAGGGACACTATTTTATATATTATGGTTCTTGGGTACTTCTTTAGTTCCAATTCATGAAATTGATGAAGTAAAAACTCCTCTTTCTAACGAATCATTTGCTGAAAATAATACACTTTCACAACAGGATTTTGATTATAGTCCGGATCGCCTTTCAAATGGGCCGGTGCGAAAGATTGTAATAGATGCCGGTCATGGAGGGCATGACCAGGGTTGTGCCGGTGTGAATTCTAACGAAAAAACAATAACCCTTAATATTGCCTTGGCATTAGGGGCTGAAATAAAGAGAGTTTTTCCGGAAGTAGAAATAATTTATACCCGAAGAACGGATCATTTCGTTGCGCTGCATGAACGAATCGGATTGGCAAATAATGAAGAAGCGGATTTGTTTATCTCAATTCATGCAAATGCATTTAGCGATGCTTCCGTTTCAGGAAATGAGGTATACGTAATGGGACTGCACACAGCTGAAGATAATATGCTTGTAGCTCAAAGAGAAAATGCTGCCATTTTGCTTGAAAATGATTTTGCTGATAATTATGATGGGTTCAAGCCCAATTCCGTAGAGGGCCAGATCATTTTATCGATGTATCAAAATAATTTCCTTGATAAAAGTATCATGCTTGCCAAGATGATCACAGATCAACTTGCATTAAATACGACAATCCGTAACCGAGGGGTAAGACAGGCTGGATTTGTAATTTTTCGAAAAGCAAGTATGCCATGCGTCCTTATTGAAGCAGGGTTTTTATCGAATGCCGAAGATGAACTAATTCTAAACTCGGAAAAAGGCCAGCTTCAGATCGCTTCATCAATAGCCAAAGCGATTGCAGGATATAAAAATGATATGGACCTTGAATATTATCAGATGGAAGCAGTTAGGCAAAAAACGGAGGATGTCGTTAAAAATTTGCGGGAGCAGAAAATCGATCAGCCTTTGGTTTATCGGGTCCAAATTGCAGCCTATGTTCATGAAAATGATATTGAGCTTCCTGAACAAGTGGCTAAAATGCCAATTGACCTTGTATATGAAGGAGGTATGAAAAAATTATTGGGTGGTAAATTCAATTCAAAAGAGGAGGCCGTTGCTTTCAGAAATGAAATTAGAGCGTATGGATTTCCGGAAGCTTTTGTAGTCAGTTATAAAGGAATTGAGCGGATTGACCTTAATAATCAACCCGTCGTAAAACAAAGACCATAATTAAGCCGTTCAAACAAAATTGTAGCTTTCTTTATTAAGTAATTTAAAAAGGAGCTTAAAAGACATAAAAATTGATTTTTCTGTCATCTTTGTGGCAATTATCAAAACGTGTGAACCATGAAATGGTCTAAAGAAATTAAAATTGGGGGTTTGGCCCTGTTGGTTGTTTTCGTACTTTTTTGGGGGTATAAATTTCTGAAAGGGAAAAATGTTTTTGATGACTCCAATACATATAAGATCGTATACCATTATGTAGATCAGTTAACCGCGTCCTCTCCGGTTATGGTTAACGGGCTCAAGGTGGGTAGTGTTACTAAAATCTACCTGAATAAAGAAAATGTTGATGAAGTGATGGTTGAAATTGAAGTGGACGGCGTGATCAGTCTGCCTCAGGAAACCAAAGCGGTTATTTTCAGTATGGGTCTTGTTGGAGGAAAAGGAATCATTTTGAAATTTGATCAACACTGTAAAGAGAATTGTATTCCTTCCGGCGGTTTTATTGAGGGCGAATTAAAGGGGCTTTTAAGCTCCATGGTGCCTGAAGAAGATATTGAAAGTTATCTTGAAAAACTGCAATCCGGCCTCAGCGGTGTTATGGATTCTATCGGAAAACAAGGCATGGGTGGTGAAACCGGACCGGCAGCAGACCTTCAAAGTATTATTTCCAACCTGGCTGGAATAACAGCGAAACTTGATCAGGTGATCGGTCGATCCAATAATAACATTGAAAAAAGTATCAGTGATATTCAATCCTTTACTTCAAGTTTGAAGCAAAATGAGGCACACCTCAACAATGTTATGACCAATTTGGATGAAATATCAGGTCAATTGGCAGGAGCAGGGCTAGATCAGACCATTGTAAAAGTGGATTCTACGATACAGGACCTTTCTGTTTCCATAAATCAGTTGAAAGGAATCGTAAAAACAGCAGGCAACTCATTTGAGAATATCGATAAAATCGTAGATAAGGTTCAAAAGGGAGAAGGATCATTGGGTAAACTGATTGCAAAAGACAGTTTGTATGATGAATTGGGGATGACGATTGAACACATAAATCTCTTGTTGCAGGACCTTAGGTTAAATCCAACAAGATATATCAATGTATCTGTAATTGGTAGAAAGAACAAACCATATGAAAAGCAAGAAAGTGACCCTGCTTTTCAGAAATGATATGTTAACTTTTTTTAAAGTGAATTTTAAAGGATTTTATCCAATCCTTAGTTTATATTTGTTTTGAACTTGATGAATTTTGGACTATGAATTATAAAATCATTTTATTGTTTTTGGTATTATTTGCATTTGCTTCCTGTCAAAATAATGCAGAGGACTCTACTACTGTAGAGCTAAAAACCCTGGAAAAATCTGTTGAAAACAAACCAAACGGAGAGAGTATTTCACAACTTCTTGTTGCCTATAATTTGATCATTGTTGATCGGGAAACGAACAGGAAAACCTTGAAAAAAACCCTTGATAAAGCCTATGCCCTAGCGGATAATCCAGGTTGGGGAAAAGAACAGATTGGCATTATCACGAGTTATCTGAAAGAGTTTCCTGCAGACGAAGGTACTGAGATCAAGCTTGTCAAACTCATTGATCTGATGAGTGAAAGAAACCAGAAAAACACGGTGAATGCGCTAAAGCATAGTTTTATTGAAGCTTATCCGGGTTCAGAGCAAACAACAAAATTAAAATCGGAGATAGATACTTCATTCTCGAATGCTGAAGCATACCTTAAGTCAATGGCAGGAAAAGTATTTGAGAATGTTGATGAGATCGGGATCAATGTTAAAAATGCCAGAGAATATGTAAATGCCTGCGAAGCGTATGCATTGGTTTTGCCTGTAAAAGAAGAAACACCAAAGTATCTTTTTAATGCAAGTGAAATTGCACGAACCATAAAAACTTTTGATAAGACGCTTTATTTGTATGATTGGATCATTGACAAATACCCGCAATTTGAAAAAGCACCAATGGCATTGTTCCTAAAAGGGTTTATTCTTGAAAATGACCTTAACAATATGGAAAAAGCGAAGGAAGTCTATCGGGAATTTTTGGAAAAATACCCTGCACATGATCTTGCCGATGATGTTCAATTCCTTCTGGATAATATTGGGAAATCAAACGAAGAGATCCTGAAAATGATTGAGGAAAACAAAAAATAAATTGAATTTTTCCGTTTATTATTGATCAGTTTTTGATGATTTCATTGGAAACCAACTTTATCTTTTCAAATTCAAATATTCTTGATATTGTTTTGATATTTTTCCTGATTCAAGGTACACTTTTTATATTTGGATTCGTTCTATCCATTATTTGATACTTTATTTTTTGAGCGTTCGTATTATGCAGAAACTTGTCTTTGTTCTAATCCTGTTTATTTATTCTATTCAGTTTATCTTTAGTCAATCTTTTCACAGAGAGTCTGAAATCGTAGTAGGTGGACCAAAAATAAAGATTGAATGTGGATCCTGTGATAATGCTCGACTCAAAAGGAGCCTCAATTTTGTAAATTTCGTCAGGGACATTCAATCTGCAGAAATATTCATAAAAGTTACAAGTCAATCAACAGGTACAGGGCAACAACATAAAATTTACTTTGAAGGACAGGATACTTACCAGGGGTTGTTTGATACACTTTACGTCACCACTGAATCTGATGATACGTACTATGAGAAAAATGATGTTCTGATCCAAAGTTTCAAAAGAGGCTTATTGCCCTATCTTCTAAAATCTCCACTTCGTGATAAAATTGAATATGAATTGATTTCAGGTCCGTCTCCAATCGGACAGAAATTGGAAATATCAGACCCATGGAATTATTGGGTATTTTCAATAAATATGAGTGGTAATTTTGACGGAGAATCGAACTATAAAAATCTTCATTTCAGGACGGGTTTGCATGCTTCAAGAAAAACACTCAAATCCAAATTGAATTTTAGTTATTACAACAGCTATTCAGAAAGTAATTTTTATTTCAGGGATGAGAACGAAGAGATCATAGATTCACAAACGATTCGTTCCTTTCAAAAAAATCAGAGCTACTGGGGTGGGTATGTTTATGGTCTTAATAATAATTGGTCCGTATCATTGAGCGCTTCCGGTCGTTCAAATTCATTCGACAATTTTTCGTTTTCAGGACATGCTCAAACAGGGATTGAATACAACATATTCCCCTATGAGCAATCGGACCAGCAAATGTTTGTAATAAGCTATCAGATCGGCCCATATTATAATAATTATGTGGATTCTACGATTTATGACAAAAAAAGCCAGTGGTTGGGTGCTCAAAGTCTGGAGATCTACTTATCTCAGAATCAAAAGTGGGGAAACCTGTCCTTAAGTTCGGGCTTTAGTAATTACCTCCATGATTTTAAACTGAATCGCTTGACTTTTAATCCCAGGGTCAACTGGAATGTATTTAAGGGTTTTACTTTAGGATTCTCCAGTTATCTGTCTTTTATTAATGACCAGATAAATCTTCCAAAAAATGAAGCAAATATTCCGGATGTACTTTTAAGAGATAAATTACTTGCAACGAATTATAATCTGCACGCAAGTTTAAGTATCCGTTATTCTTTCGGTTCTCAGTTTGCCAATGTCGTTAACCCTAGATTCTGGGGAAGGGGAGGGTGATCCTTCAAAACTGGTCAATGTACTGTAATTGGATCTAGTGGCTTATACCTTAGTTGACATCGAATTCCGCAATTTGTTTTAAAGCATCTTTCACATTGTCTACCGGCAATTGACAAACTTTGTTTTTACATACATAGATCATTGTTTGAGTCGGATCTATTTTGTTTTGCATCAGGGGCAGGGCGCTATTATGTTCCGCGCCGAGCACGATCGAATTTGGCAGAAATGATTTATTCAACTGATCTCTGAATTTTCCGGCCTCAGGTCCTGTTATTACAATTTCAAAAGGATTTTCAAATTCGTACAAAGCCAGTGAAAGCCAGTTTGAATAATAGGAAGGCTCACTGATTTTTTGAAGGGTTGGAGTCAGTTTGTTGATTAGTTTTTTTGAAATTTTCCTGTATTTTTCATTTGAATAAAACTCACTTAGTAAAAATATATTTTTTGCCATCATACTGACTGACCCCGGTATCACATTGTCATTTAATTCAGTTTTTCTTGTGATCAGGGGCGGGTCCAGATCTGAAGTGTAAAAGAAAGTGCTGCTCTCTTCATCATAAAAATGAGCAATGGCATAATCCATTAAAACCCTGGCTCGCTCGAGATACGATTCATCAAAACTCACTTCATACAGTGCCATAAATGCAGAAATAATGGTGGCATAATCATCCAAAAATGCATTGATCTTTACTTGTCCGTCTTTGTAAGATCTACTCAACCGGCCATCCTGTGCCATCATATTATCAATAATAAAACGGATGCTGTTTTCTGCTGCGGTTAAATAGGATTTGTCTCCAAGAGCTTTATAAGCATCAACAAATCCTTTTATCATGAGTCCGTTCCAAGAGGTCAGAATTTTATCATCCAGTCCCGGTCTAATCCTTTTTGCGCGTGCATCCATCATTTTTTCCGCACAATCCTCCAGGATTTGACCCAGCTCTTCAGTGGTTATTTTGAACTTTTTTGCGATTGTCTCAGAGTCCTGATCAACGTACAGGATATTATTGCCATGTTCCCAATTGCCTGAAGCATGAACATTGTAATAGGCATTGAAGATCTCCCTTTTTTTACTATCTGTGATAATTTCTTTTATCTCTTCAGCTGTCCAAACGTAGAATTTCCCTTCTTCTCCTTCAGAATCCGCGTCAAGTGAGGAATAAAAGCCACCGGTTTCAGAAGTCAATTCCCGTTGAATAAACTCCAGCGTTTTTTCCACCGTCTGGCCATATAATTTGTTTCCTGACAGTTGGTATGCTTCAGCATAGAGACTGACAAGTTGGGCATTGTCATACAACATTTTTTCAAAATGCGGGGCAAACCAATCCGCGTCTGTTGAATACCTGGCAAATCCGCCACCAAGCTGATCATTGATTCCTCCGTTTGCCATGTTTAACAAGGTAATATCTACCGCCTCCAGTGCGTTTTGATCTTTAAAAAGATCGTAATACTGTAATAAAAACTGATAATTATTAGGAAGCGGAAATTTGGGCTGACCACTTCTTCCACCGGATTTCATGTCAATGCTTCTGATAAATCTTTCCTTAATGTTTTCCAGCATTTTTTGATCCAGAGCCTCATTTTCTTCATTTGCTACCAGCTGATCCATTTGACGAATACCCTGCATGATGTTTTCTGCGGCATCCTCAAGTTTATCCGCGTTGTTTTCTTTATAATCAATAAATTGATTTAAAATCCGGATCCATTGTTCTTTTGGGAAATAGGTGCCTGCCCAAACTGGTCTTCCATCAGGTAAAGCAAAAGCATTTAATGGCCACCCGCAGGACCTGTTATTCGTTAAATGACAGGCAGACATATAAATGTCGTCAATGTCTGGTCTTTCTTCCCTGTCAACCTTAATATTGATAAAATGCTTGTTCATGATGGCGGCAACCGCTGAATCTTCATAGGATTCGTGTTCCATTACATGACACCAGTGACACGCTGCATATCCCACAGAAATGATCAACATTTTGTTTTCTTTTTTTGCCTTTTCGAGGGCGGCTTCATTCCATGGATGCCAGTCTACGGGATTATGTGCATGTTGCAATAAATAGGGGCTGTTTTCGTGGATAAGGTGATTTGTATATTTGTGAGTTTCTGTCATTTTTTGTGATTTTGAGCAAGAAAGAATTACCAAGGACAACGCAATAAAGAATATAAGTCTATGCATAAGTGTTGAAAAATTTACAGACAATTTAAATACAATACAAATTTGCCTGTCTTATTGTTTTGCATCGTTTTTGATATTCATAAATTATTTCACATTTATCATGATCGTGGTCCGTGAATTAGTGGATTAATTTGTAAATTTGGGAATCGAAAAATAAAATTATTGTATCGTATGAATTATGAAAATATCAGTATCAGCCTTGAAAATGAGGTATTAACTTTAGTGATCAACAGACCGAAAGCCATGAATGCCTTAAATCGGAATGTATTTTTGGAATTGGATTACTTTTTTACGGAAGATGCACCGAAAAGAAATGATTTTTCAGGGATAATTATCACGGGTGCAGGTGACAGAGCGTTTGTAGCAGGTGCTGATATAAAGGAATTAATCGGTCTGAGTGAAAAAGAAGGCAGCGAGCTTTCTGCTTTCGGGCAAAATGTATTTTTCAAGATCGAAAGATTTACTAAACCAGTTATTGCTGTGGTGAATGGATTTGCCTTAGGTGGTGGTTGCGAATTAGCGATGGCCTGTCATATGAGGATAGCGGAGGAAAATGCTCGTTTTGGTCAACCAGAAGTTAATCTGGGATTAATTCCGGGATATGGAGGTACACAGAGATTGATACAATATATTGGAAAGACAAAAGCGATTGAATTACTTTTAACTGCCAATGTGATCAAAGCCGATGAAGCACTTCAGCTGGGTCTGGTGAATTATTCTGTAGAGAAAGGTCAGGGGATTCAGAAAGCGAGTGAATTGATTCAGACGATCAGGGCTAAAGGGCCACTGGCAGTAAGCAAGACAATAGAAACGATCAATGCTTATTTTGATAACCAGAAAAATGGTTACGAGGTAGAATACCGGAATTTTGGTAAGGTTATCCAATCTGAAGATTCACAAGAAGGGGCGAAAGCATTTATTGAGAAAAGAAAAGCGGATTTTAAAGGAAAATAAATTAAAAATAGTTGGATGGTTTTAGCATCCTTCCGTTTATTTATTTTTTCTTTGTAGCTGAATTTCAAAAAGACTGATAAAGTTCATGTTGAGTCGAAGAAGTATACGAGTTAAGGCAATGCAAGTGTTATTTGCGAAGAATCGGGATAAAGCTCTGAGTTTGCAAGACACTATAAATTTATATTGGTCATCCATAGACCATACATTCAATATGTTTCTACTCAATCTTTATGTTTTGATTGAGGTCACCCGAATGGGCCTGGAAGATGAGAATACCAGAAAATCCAAATATCTACCCACAGAAGAAGACAAAATATTTGCTGCGAAAATTTTTCGCAACCCAATCGTAACTACATTGGATTCGAATAAGAATCTTCGTGCTAAGTTTGAGAAATTAGGTTTTACCACAGATGTAGATAATGATATCATAAATAAGATATACTCCTATTTTTCCAAAGAAGAGAGTTACATCAATTATTGGCAGACAGAAACCAAACTGAATGATGATATTGAAATGTTGCTTGAATTGTACAGGTTCTGTCGTTCCAATGAATTTTTCAATGAATTGATGGAAGACAATTTTTATATGTGGGGGAGTGAAAAATCAATTGTCATTGGGACCATTAAAAAGGTGCTAAAGGATAAGGCGCTGAGCGATTCATTTTACCTTGATCATTATCCTGACCGGGTTACAACCAAAGAATTTGGAGAGTCACTGTTAATTGAAACGGACAAAGCTGAAGATAAGTTGGATGCCATGATCGTTCCAAACCTTGAAAACTGGGATAAAGAACGGGTCACGATTCTCGACATGATCCTGATTAAAATGGCTATAACTGAATTTTTGGAGTTTGAGACCATTCCGCCAAAAGTCACACTCAATGAATATGTTGAGCTATCCAAGAATTTCTCTACTGAGAAAAGTAAGGAGTTTGTCAATGGAGTTCTTGATAAAATCCTGAAGGAACTTGAGGAAGCAGGCAGAATTGAGAAATCAGTTTAAAACAATTTTTCCATTTTTTAGTAAAGTTTCCAGGTTGGGAACAAATTTCATTCTATAAAGCGCCTCGCTTCTATGGGAATAATCAAATTTACCTACCTTTGCAGCTGGATCATTCCATCGCGGGGCTATTAGTAGTCACGAGGAAAGTCCGGACAACGTAGAGCACCACACCATCTAACGGATGGGGCCCGATCTGATCGGGATACAGATAGTGTCGCAGAAAATAACCGTCCCGGTTTGCCGGGATAAGGGTGAAAACGTGTGGTAAGAGCACACGATGCCAATTGGTAACAGTTGGGATGGATAAACCTTGTGGGTTGAAATGCCATGTATATTCCGGAGCCACTGGCAAATTGCTGCTCGCAATTAGATCTTTGATCAGCCGGAAGGGGTAGGCAGATGGATCATAGCCGTGAGGCTATGGCTAGATAAATGATGGAAACTCTTTGAGTACAGAATCCGGCTTACCGATCCTTTTAAAAAAAAAAGCTCGCATATTTATATGCGAGCTTTTTGCTTTTTCATTTTGCATGACCAACGGCTGGTCTATGTATATTTGTATGCTATTTTTGACTTGTAAAGTCAAATAGTAGTGAAAATCTAAGTGTATTGTCGAGCGGATTTCTTCTGTTATTGGTTGGAACCAAATAAGATAAGTTCATTCCGTAGACATTGTATTTTAACCCAACACCTACTGTCAGGAATTGTCTGTCCCCTTTTAAAGGATTTTCATAGAAATATCCTGCTCGTACAGCAAATTGCTTGTCGTACCAGTATTCAACACCAGTACTGAAGTATAGCTCTCTCAATTCTTCTGTAATTCCACCGGGTGCATCTAACCATGAAGCGATCGCGGCATTGATGGAAGATCCATCAAATTTTACATTTGTCGTATCGGGAGTAGGTAACAATAGTTTGTTTATGTCAATCGTGAAAGTCATACTATTATATTCATCAAAATTGATATCCAGGGCTGAACCGAGTCCGAAATTCGCAGGGATAAAATCCTTATCCACACTTTCAGAATAGGAGACTTTTGAACCCAGATTGCTCACACTCAAACCAAAAGTAAGCTGACTATCATAGTTACCCATTTTTACTTTGGATTTATGATAAACAGAAATGTCAGCAGCAAAGGCATGGGCTGTTTTAATGTCTATTCCTCCTACCTGCTGTCCGCTGGCAAGGTTAGAATAAATATATTTTGCTGAAACCCCTCCTGATAACCTGTCTCCTAATTTTCTTGAATAGGCACCGGAGATCTCAAATTCCCTTGGTTTTCCATTTCCTGATGGATTACCGTCCTCATCTCTGAAATCGATTTCTCCTAAAGAAAAGAATCTTAAACTGTAACCAACTGCCTGAAGATCATCCAGTTTGTTGTACCCTGACAAGTATGCAAGATAAACATCATTCAGTCCAAGGTTTTTTAACCAGGGAGTATATGTAGCGGATACTTCAAAATCCTGCTCAGCAAAAGCAAGTTTGGCTGCATTAAAATGCATTGCATTCGCATCTGGAGAAATAGCTAGTCCTGCATCTCCCAAAGCACCTGAACGGGCATCTGGAACTATCCTTAAAAAAGGAACTGCTGACAAAATAGTGTTTGGTATGCACTCTCCATTGGCATCCACAACACATTTTTTAGTTGGGTCGTACGTACCATATGAAATTTGGGCCTGTACACTGGACAAGCAAAGCAAACCAGCCAAAACCAGAAATAAAAAGTGTTTTTTGTTTTTCATGTGTTTTTGTTTTACACTGATTTTCTGAAAAATTGATTTGAAAACCTGCGTTATAAAATTTATGCAAATATAGATTAAAGAATTTATTTGATTACTACTAATTTTTGAAATTCACTTTCAAGGGTAATTCCCAAAACACCCGATAATACCTGAACGTTATAAACGTAAATCCCATTGCTTAATTTATTGCCTATTTGATCTTTCCCATCCCATTCAATATTATTTACTTTAAATCCGTCGGTAAAGACGATCAGATCAATGACTTTAACCAATTTTCCACCTAAATCAAAAATATTTATTTGTACGTCCAATTGTGTGTCGGGAAGGGTATGTTCAAAATAGAATTTAGTATTGGGATCCAACGGGTTGGGGTAGTTGAAAATATTACTCAGTACCTGGTCCTCTTCGTCTGCAACAACAAATTCTATTTCCGCGTCTCCCTTATTGTTTAATACATCCCAGGCTTCAACATAAAATTTATGCAGACCTGCCTCAAGTTTATCCAATGGAAAAGTGATCAGCCCATTCGTGAAATCATCCTTGTTGGATTGGAAGAAATCATTTAGCGTGTATTGTTGCTGAATATTATTATCCAACATGCCATTCAGGTCGTGGCCTATACTGGTGCCACTTACATTAATACCGGAATCATCGGAAATATATGCTAAAAGTACAGGTCTGTTGTTGGTGATGTCTCCAGAAACAAAATTCTTGTGATTCATGAATAATTCAACCTCCGGGCCAGTATCATCATCAATGTTTTCGTCAGAACTTCCACCAATGATGAAGGACTGGAAAGTGCCTGCTCCATCTTTATTGTCACCATTACTGTAAAAATAACTGATCTTCCCTTTACCAAACCTATAGTCAATATCTTTTGGGATAATAAATTCGAAAGCAAATTGGCCCTCAACAACGCTGGCAGACCCCTTAAACAGGACTTGTTTCTGTATTTCAAAACTCCTTTTGGAAGATTTTGGATCATTTTCCAGCGTTTCAATGATCTGTTTTTTGTCAAATACAGTTGGATAAACAATTCCATTAAAATTAGGCATCAATTGACCATTCTCATCTCCGACAAAGCCTTCTATCAGAACTCTTGAAAGTGCCCTGAGTGTATCCTGAAAGATCGTATCCCCAACAGGGATTTCATTTATTTTAGATGTGTAAACACTGTATTCCGGAATGGCCAATTGCATGGCCGGATCTCCAAATAAAAAGAATTTACGTTTATTATCCTTGCTGGTAGTATTGTTTTTTGCATACTTCAATACCTCTCCAAGAGCCGGATATTTGCCATCTTTTTTGGTAAAAATCTGATCAAAAACGGCATTCATTAATTTTGAATTCTCCCCGGAGTAAACCAATCGAACGGTAGAAAACAAAGCGATCATTCCACCAGTTTCCTTTAAAATGGTCGCTTCTCCGGCAGTGTTGATCGCTGGATCATCAAATCCGGTAAAAGAACAGGTTGCAGTGATCAATAGTGGTAATTTTGTTTCATTGTTCCAACCATAAATATCTTCAAGTTTCAATATCCGTTCCTGAGCAAATCCTCCTGGCCCCCCGTGTCCGATATAAGTCAAAACCAATACCCCTTTGAATATATTGTCATTGATACTCTTTGTCACGGCAGGATATCTGTGTCCGCCAGGATTTACTTCTTGTTGAAAAGCATCCAGGTATATTTTTTCCAGATTAAAGACCGGGTGATTCTCGGCGATTTTTTTACTAATGGTTTCCGTTTGGTCAAGGTGTTTGGAAAAATCTTCATCATCTGCGATAAGCGCAATTCTGTTTTGCCACTCACCATCATTGGTCGGAGATGTTTCGTAATTAATGATCTTATTGACGATATTGTATGCCTGTGCCGTATTCCTGACCGGGAGACGGCCTATACTAATGTCCATGTCACCCTCGAGATAAGCTCCTTCATTATCCGATAATAAAGCAAAATAGTCATCTGACACATAACCACTGATCGGATTCAGAGATTGTTTGGTTTCGTAAACCGGTATGAAATTATCATTATTGTTCGTGTTCAAAATAGATTTGTAATCGTAAGAACCATCCCCGAATAACAGTAAAAATTTAAGCTCAGGATTTCTGTCATAAACCATTTTTGCAAAATTCCGGATGGCAGTCGGATCTTGCCTGCCGGAAGAAAACTCATTGTAAATCGCTTCTATATCAACTGTTTTTACGTTTAAATTGCTAAAATTCCGTCGGTGTTCCGCCAGTTTTTCTGCCGCTTCTAAGAAATTTTTGTGATATATGATCAGCATTTCAGCATCAAAAATTTCATGTATGTTCTGATTGTCTATTTTTTTTGCATTGCCTGGATAAACAGGCATCTGGTCCGGTTTAAAAGCAATAAATCGTTTAAGTGACTGAGACGTATAAGTGAAACTATAATTTTCTCCTCCTTCTTTTTTAAGCGGGATGCTGGTTGGTTCTATCGGGTCAGAAATATCCCAAAGCTGAAAGTTGTCATCTGCATGTTGAAGAATCAAACCACTTTTTTGGTGAAGCAGAGAGAATTTATCCTCAAGAATTAGGGGGGTATTTTCCAATTTACTAAATCTTCTGAAAGAAATGCTGATCTTGTCAAGCCATGCCTGATAAGCAGTTGTGCTCACTTCTATTTTATTGGCCTGCTCACCCAGTAAAATTTCTTCATCGAAGGTACTATGCCTTGCATATTGCAATTCAGGACTTGCAAGATTGACTCCATTGATGGATTTTGAGAGTTTCGTATTATTTACGGTTAGTGAAAAAGTAGAACTATTGCTGTTCCTTGCGGCCATGGATGCTTTGATGTGCATAGGTTCAGTGGGGATCATTCCATCGAAATCAAAAAAGGATGCAAACTGCTGCGTTTTTGTACTGAAAAAACTCTCTCCGTACCAAACCTGTCCGGTTCCTTCCGTATGGTCATATTGGGCTAAAAGATTCGTTAGTTCGCGTTCATGCACCTGATTGACGTCAGATTGTGCAGAAAAATAAGTTACGCCGCCAACGGATTCGCCTGCACTAATTCTCTTACCAGGTTCGTTTCCGACTTTCAGGAAGTAATAATTTTCCCGGTCATAAATATTTTTGATAAAATCGTATTGATCCGTTTCGTAATCATATTCCCATACATCTGCCCCTTCTGCATAAAAAACAAAATACTCATTGTCATCAAAAATAGCATCTCCGTTGCCATAAAACTGCATCGGGTTCTCGTGCAGGTCATCAATTCGGTTTTTAGCCAGAAGTTCGGGTAAAGGGCCACCCCCATTCCCAAACAATTGCAGATGGACGGGATTCACCTCATTGATATCTATTCCCTGCTGGAGTAAATAGTTTTTATCAATTTTATACATTCCGTTTTGAATAATTGGAATTTTATAAACGGTACCATCCATCAAAGCTGAAAACATTGTGTACTCCCCATTTCTATTATTCGAAAGATTTGACACTGCCAGTTCTATATCAATTGTAAATTGCTCCAATCCTAAAAACAGGCCGTTTTTCAGCATGATGGGGATCAATTCAATTACGGCATAATTTTCTTGATTCTGAACTTGGATGTTTGCTTTTAGTTGCCATGATTCTTCAAATAATTCTGACCAGGCAGGAGGAATGTTGTCAAAAGATTTTGATGTAGTGTTTCTAATCGTGCAATTGATTTCTCCATAAGTCTCCAATGGAATTCGCAGGCTAAAAACGGGCATTCTAAAATTGTCTCCGGTATAGTCAGCATTTTCAAAAGTCTGTGGGAAATATTGAGTTGATGCAAACTGATCCGGATTAGAATTTATTTCATCCCAATTAATTTTTTCAGTAAAGCTTAGACGCAATTTTTCCTGACCAGAAACCTCTGAAGACTGAAAATAAAAAAGAATAAGTATGAAAGTTAAAATTCGAAAATTGTACATTAAAATAAATTCAATAAAATAAAAATTTTGTTATCAAAACGTTAACACTCAAAATGTATTGTAGAAAACTAATTTCTTTTCAAAGCGTTAAATATTAGTATTTAGCATTATTATTGTCAGGATTTGTCAAAAAAACACCTATTTAATATATAAAACACACAAACACGACCCAATTGTTGATAAACACTAGAAAATATTTTTTGGTCCTACTGATTTTATTGTCTGGATGGATAACGGGAGTGCAAGGGATTGCGCAGGATCCGCTGTTTTCTCAGTTTCATATGGCACCGATGCAATTTAATCCAGCCTTCGCCGGAAACACCTATGCTCCTTTGATCCATTTGAATTCAAGGATGCAATGGCCTTCGATTGATTTAGCCTATAATACAGTTTCTTTATCATATGATCAGTTTTTTAAAAAATATAATTCAGGACTTGGTTTTGCCGTTTTTAACGACAGGGCGGGCAATGGAATAATCAACACGCTCAGAATGGAAAGTTACTATTCATACAGCCTGCGGATAAAAGACGATAACTATGTTAAGATGGGGCTTGGTTTTTCCCTGGTTCAAAAAAGACTCAACTGGCAAAAACTCATATTTCCGGATCAACTGGATCCTGCTTATGGTTCAACGGACAAGAATGGAGATAAATTGATTTCTGGAGAGCTGCAACCGGATAATCTTACGCTATTTTATCCTGATATATCTGTGGGCATATTGTATTATTCTCCCGATTTTTATGCAGGGATTTCCATTGCTCATGGCAATACCCCGGATGATGATTTTCTGAATACGGGAATTAATGATGCTATTGGTTTATCAAATCGGTATACGGCACAAATTGGTGCGCAATTTTCATTGCCATATACTTTTTTACATAAAACAACGTTTTTAAGTCCGAGTTTGCTATATGCAAGACAGGCCAATTTGAATCAGATAAATGGTAATCTGATTTTAGATATGGGCACGATTTATGCAGGGGTAGGGTATCGATATGTTTTTGAGAATCCGGATGCGGTGATCATGTCGGTAGGATTTCAAAACGGTTTATATAAAATTGGTTATAGTTACGATCTCACAGTTTCAAAATTAACGACTGGTTCCGGCGGAAGTCATGAATTGGGTTTAATAATTAATTTTGATCACTCAGAATGGTTCGAGAAACCGAACAGATACAGCGACTGTTTTGAGGTATTTAGATAGGATTTAAAAAAGTTGGTTAATAATAGTATAATTTTATTAGAAGTACTTTTTTTATTTATCTTTGGCAACTTGAAAAAAGGTTCATTTAAGGAATTATGATTTTTAAAAAAGATTCTTGGACCGGCTTTATTTTTACGTGCACAGGCAATAGTTGAAAATATCACAATTAATAACAATAATTTTAGGTGATTTTATTAGTTAAATGAGATAATTTTTTTTCTCTCAGGCAGTTCTTAAGTAATAAGGTTACGACTTGTTTAATTAGAAAACATTCAAAAAATGAAATTGAGCGCAAAAATTTTGGGACTATTTCTCGTAGGAAGCTTACTGTTTACTGCATGTAAGCAAGCAGAAAGGTCCGATTACACTGGGTGGAATTACAACGATCCTGAATGGGGAGGTTTTGAAAAATTAGATTATCAAGGTCAGATAACCGGGCCAAACCTTGTTTTAATTGAAGGGGGTACCTTTACAATGGGATTGAGTGACCAAGATGTTAATTACGAATGGAACAATATTCCAAGAAGGGTTACAGTAACATCTTTCTATATGGATGAAACGGAGGTTTCAAACAGTGCATACAGAGAGTATTTACATTGGTTGAAAAAAACGTACGTTTCATATCCAGAAGTTCGACTCAATGCTTTACCTGATACGTTGGTATGGCGGGAAGAATTAGCGTACAATGAGCCATACGTAGAAACCTATCTGAGACACCCTTCCTATGATGATTATCCTGTAGTAGGGGTAAACTGGAAGCAGGCAAAAGATTACTCAAAATGGAGAGGTAACAGGGTTAATGAAATGTTACTTATCGAAAGAGGTGTTTTGAACCCAAGTCCTGATCAGGCGGACTCAGATAACTTTAATACTGAATCATATTTAAATAATCAGTACACAGGAAATGTAAGACAAAATTATCCTGATCTTGTAACAGGTGGTGAAAGACCTGTAAGATTTGAAGATGGTCTTTTATTACCTGAATATAGATTGCCAACTGAGGCTGAGTGGGAATACGCTGCTTTGGCATTGATTGGTAAGCAAGCGCCTTCAAAAGATGAACTTATTACTGACAGAAGAATATATCCATGGGACGGACACACACCAAGATATAAAAGAAGAGACCAGCACCAGGGGAAATTGTTAGCTAACTTTAAGAAATCAGCTGGAGATTACATGGGTATGGCAGGTAGGTTGAATGACCATGCTTCTATTCCTGCTCCAGTTAAGTCATACTTGCCAAATGATTATGGT
>Ga0102812_10000258_pt1 | contig 39557 bp, 39 predicted proteins | sample ColrivemetaGS713_FD_79334 | JGI IMG/M metagenome (GOLD analysis project Ga0102812, IMG submission 79334) | Estuarine microbial communities from the Columbia River estuary - Flood tide ETM metaG S.713 | ecosystem: Environmental > Aquatic > Marine > Intertidal zone > Estuary | place: USA...
ATCAAAAAATTGTGGATTTTCGAGCTCTAATTTTTCTAATTCTTTCAACTTTAAATCAAATTCTAAATCAGAAATTGTAGCATTATCAAGTACATAATAGTTGTAATTATGCAAATGAAGTTCCTCTCTTAAATCTTTAATTTTTTGTTCTATCATTGAAACCATACTTGAAATTTGTTCGTTAAAAGTACTCATATTTTTTAACTTTTTAACACAAAAAAATGGATTGATAATGATGCCTTTAACCCTTAGTAATGTAACTAAAGTGACATTGTAAAATGACTTTTATCATATTAAGTTATATGCTACTAAAGTAACTTTACTAAAAATTAAAGGGATTAATTTAATGCCTATAATTGAACCAAATAAAACTAAACTATTAACAATGAAAAACTTACTAATTTTAGGTGCAGGAACATCAGGAACCATGATGGCAAACCATTTAAGGCATAAACTTTATAAAGATCAATGGAAAATTACCATTGTAGATCAATATAAAACCCATTATTACCAACCTGGATTTTTATTTCTTCCTTTTGATATTTACACTGAAAAGCAAGTAAAAAAAGTTGGAAAAAAATTTATTCCTAAAGATGTTGTATATATTCAAAAGAAAATTGAACAAATTTTTCCTGAAGAAAACAAAGTACAATTAGAAGATGAGACCTTATATTATGATGTGTTAATAGTAGCAACTGGTTCTAAAATAGCTCCAGAGGAAACAAGTGGATTACTTGGCCCATTATGGAAAAAAGATATTTTCGACTTTTATACGTATGAAGGAGCTTTAGCTTTAAGAGACAAACTTAGAAATTGGGAAGGTGGAAAATTAGTTGTTCATATTACTGAAATGCCAATTAAATGCCCAGTTGCACCTTTAGAATTTTCGTTTTTAGCAGATGACTATTTCCGCAAAAAAGGAATAAGAGATAAAGTTGATATTACATATGTTACACCACTTTCTGGTGCTTTTACAAAACCAACGTGTACTACAGCTTTAAATTATCTTTTAAAAGAAAAAGATATAAAAATTGAAATTGATTTTGCCATTGAAAGCGTGGATAATGAAACCAAAGAAATTGTAGACTTTGCAGATAGAAGAATTCCATTTGATTTATTAGTTACAATTCCAACCAATATGGGTGATGAAGTTATTGCAAAATCAGGATTAGGAGATGATTTAAACTTTATTCCAACTCATCATAACACTTTACAATCTTTAGCACATGAAAATATTTTTGTTATAGGTGACGCTACAAATGTACCTGCATCAAAAGCAGGTTCAGTTGCTCACTTTGCAGCAGAAACATTAACTGACAATATACTTTTATATATAGATGGATATCCCTTGAAAAAAGAATTTGATGGCCATGCAAATTGCTTTATTGAAACTGGTAATAACAAAGCATTACTTATTGATTTTAATTATGTAACTGAACCAGTTCATGGTAATTTCCCATTTGCAAAATTTGGCCCACTTAAATTATTAAAAGAAAGTGTTTTTAATCATTGGGGAAAAATGGCTTTCCGTTGGATTTATTGGAATATGCTCTTAAAAGGAATTGCAATACCGTTTGTATCAAGAAATATGAGTTTTAAAGGGAAAGTTTTTGATATAAAACCAGAAAAATAAAAATTATTAATAAAAATTAAACAACTAAATATTATGGCAGTAAAAACTATAGCTGGAGTACAGGTAAACTTAACAGAAGAAGGATACCTAGAAGATATGAACCAATGGAGTGAAGAAATTGCAAAAGAAATTGCAAAAGAAATTGGAATTGAATTAACACCTAAACATTTTGAAGTATTAAACTATTTACGTGAAAAAACTATTGCAAAAGAAAATTTGACAATTAGAGGAGTTGGAAAATCTGGTATTGTTGACATTAAAGAATTATATGTTCTTTTTCCTAAAGGGCCATTAAAATTCTCATCAAAAATAGCAGGAATACCAAAACCAACTAGTTGTATCTAAGTTACTAAAAGTAGTATAATTTATAAAAAAATAATTATGAGTTCAGAAAAAAAACCTTTAGAAAAAGTTTGCTTAATATGTGCTAAAGGAAGTTTAGAAGATGTTTACGCAAGTTTAGTTATGGCAAATGGAGCTGTAATGGAAGGAATAGAAACCAAAGTGTTTTTTACATTTTTTGGTTTAGATGGTATCACTAAAAAAGCAATGAATCATTTACATACTGCAACAACAGGAAATCCTGCAATGAGAATGCCAGGTGGAATCCCTTTCCCAACAATGTTGGGTGGATTACCTGGAATAGAATCAGCTGTTTCAAGTATGATGCGTAAGCAAATGGAAGCTTTAGATATGCCTCCTGTTGATGAATTTTTAGAAATGATAACTGCAGGTGGTGGAGAAATTTACGCTTGTAAGTTAGCTGTAGATATGTTTAAATTGAAGAAAGAAGATTTATCTGATGAAGTTTCTGATATAATCACTATTGGAGAATTTTATGAAATGTGTGATGGTGACAGAACACAAATAATTTTTACATAGTAGTTTTTAAAAAAAGACTGTTTAAAATTTAAACAGTCTTTTTTTAATATTATTTTTACTAATAATAGGCAAATCTTCTAACTTGAGAAATATACTTTGCCAATCTAATTACCTGATGACTATATCCATATTCGTTATCATACCACACATATAAAATAACATTTGAACCATCATTTGCAGAAATAGTTGCGTTGCTATCAAAAATTGCAGGAGCCGCAGTTCCTACAATATCTGAAGAAACTAATTCATTACTTAATGAAAATTTAATTTGTTCAACCAAATCACCTTCCAATGCATATTTTTTCATAATAGTATTAATTGTTTCCTTACTAGCAGCATTTTCAAGTCGAAGGTTTAAAATCGCCAGTGATCCATTTGGAACTGGAACCCTTATTGCATTAGACGTTAATTTTCCTTCAAAAGATGGTAGCGCTTTTGAAACTGCACTTCCAGCTCCAGTTTCAGTAATAACCATGTTTAAAGCCGCTGCTCTTCCTCTTCTATACTTTTTATGCATATTATCAACTAAATTTTGATCATTAGTATATGCATGTATCGTTTCTAAATGACCACTAATTACCCCAAAACTTTCTTCCATAACTTTTAATATTGGTGTAATGGCATTAGTAGTACAAGAAGCAGCTGAAAAAACATCAACTTTTTTGGGATCATATTCCTTATGATTAATACCATAAACAATATTTGGCACTCCTTTCCCTGGAGCTGTTAATAACACCTTAGAAATTCCTTTAGATTTTAAATGGCGGCTCAAAGCCTCTTTATCTCTATAAGCGCCTGTATTATCAATTACTAGTGCATCAAAAATTCCATAAGAAGTATAATCAATTTCCTCTGGTGCATTTGCTTTAATTATATGAACAGTTGTCCCATTAATTAATAAAGCCTTTTTATCAAAATCAACACTTACAGTCCCATGAAAATCACCATGAACAGAATCACATCTAAGAAGTGACGCTCTTTTTTCTAAAATTGCCTCAGTTATTTCATCCCTAGTTACAATTGCTCTCAACCTCATTAAATTTCCTTTCCCTGTCCTAGCCATTAATTCACGGGCTAATAACCTACCTATTCTACCAAACCCGTATAAAACAACATCTTTAGGCTCAATTAAATTAACATTGTTTGCTCCTTCTAATCTTTCTAACACAAAATCACTAAAAGAATGTTGATTTTTATCCAAATGAAATTCATAAACTAATTTTCCTATATCAATTTTTGAAGGTGGTAATTGAAGATTTTTAATTTCACGAGCAATTTCAACAGCATCAAATACTGAAATTGGTTTTTGTACAAAATCACTTGCATATTCAACCAAATTTAAAATTTCGCTAACATTTCTATCAATTAATTGATTTCTAAATAATACTAATTCCACAGTATTATCATACCATAAATCACTAATAATTCTGATAAATTCAACTGTTGCTCTTCTCCTATCTGTTTGATAGGCTAGTTCTTTTTCGTAAAGTTCGTTAAATGACATGTTTAAGGTGTGTTGTTTATTTTTTTTGCAAAAGTACCCATTTCAAACGTTTTCGCAAACATTATTGCAATAAAAAAACCTTTCTATAATTGAAAGGTTTTAAACGTCAATTGTATTAGATTCTTATCTAAAAATATACCGCTCCATTTCTCCATTTAAATTTAACATTTCAATTCGCATAACCTGATTAGAAGATTTTGCAGAAATCATTTCATTAACATCATCTACAGAATATATTTTTTGATTATTAATAGCCACAATTACATACCCATTTTTTACACCGTAACTCATTAACTCCTTATTAGAAATACTTGTAACTTTCACGCCATTTTCAATTTTTAATTTCTTCAACTCAGTTTTATCCAAATTTTTCAAATCCAATCCTAATTGTGAAACTTTACTTGCTTCATTTTTAGTTAATGTTACTTGCGTATTCTTTTCTACTCCATTCCTTATATAAGTCACTAGAACTTTATCATCTGGCCTTTTAGTTCTTAAAAATCCTGTTAAATCGGCATATGTCGAAATTTTAACTCCATCTAGTTGAATAATAATATCTTTCGCTTTCAACCCTGATTTTGATGCTCCTGAATTTTCAGCAACTTCAGAAATATAAAAACCTTGTGTATTCTTCAAATCTAAGTTTTCTGCTACTTTGCTATCTAACTCACCTCCTACAACACCCAAAATAGCTTTTTGAACATTTCCAAATTCCATTAAATCTTCAACAACCTTTTTAGCAATATTTGAAGGAACAGCAAAAGAATATCCAACAAATGAACCTGTCATAGAAGAAATAGCTGTATTTATACCTATCAATTCACCTCTTGTATTTACCAATGCCCCTCCACTATTTCCTGGATTCACAGCTGCATCAGTTTGTATAAATGAATCCACACTACCGTTACCATCTAAATCTCTCCCTTTTGCACTTACTATCCCTGCTGTAACAGTTGATGTTAAATTATATGGGTTTCCAACTGCCAATACCCATTCTCCAACTTTTATAAAATCAGAATCACCAAAAGTAACATATGGTAAATTTTTAGCCTCAATTTTAAGTAATGCAATATCATTTGTGGGATCAGTTCCTATAATTTTAGCTTTATACTCCTTCTTGTCGTTTAATGTTACAGCAATATCTGTTGCTTTATTAATTACGTGGTTATTTGTAATTACATATCCATCCGAAGAAATTATAACACCACTACCTGTTCCAACCTGAGAGTACTGCCTAGTTCCATTACCTTGCCCATAGAAAAATTCAGCATACGGGTCTTTAACTGTCTGTAACATGGTATTTTTTACGTGAACAACCGAATTTAATGTTTTTTCAGCAGCAATAGTAAAATCTGTATTTTCCATAGCTCCTATAGTTGCACTGGTAAAATTAGTTTTTATGGTTTTAGGGCTTGTAATACCAGATTGTTCAATTATATATTGAGGTTTTTCTATAAATAATTTATAAGCTCCTAATGTTATAGCTCCTCCTAAAGCTGAAAACAGCACTATAGTTAATATTTTTTTCATACTTAATTATTTATTATTTTTTATAATTTAACATTCAAAATTAAATATTTATTATATTCAATAAAAAGCTTTAACTCTTTATTAACGCTCATTTAACGCATTTTAACAAATTTGACATTCCAATATTTTAATTCAAAAAAACAATTGATTATTTATTACATTTGTAGTAATGAAACTACACTTTTTTAAATATCAAGGAACAGGAAACGACTTTATTATGATAGATAATAGAAGTCTACAATTTCCTAAAAAGGATTCTCAATTAATTAAAAAATTATGTGATAGAAGATTTGGTATTGGTGCTGATGGATTAATTTTATTAGAGCCTTCTCAAAATCATGATTTTACAATGGTTTATTTTAATGCTGATGGAAATGAAGGTAGTATGTGCGGAAATGGTGGTAGATGTTTAGTTGCATTTGCTAAACAATTAGATGTAATTTCAAACAAAACCACATTTGATGCTATAGATGGCTTACACTATGCTTATATAGAAAATGAAATAGTTAGCCTAAAAATGATTGATGTTTCAGAAATTCAAGTAGAAAATGGCCATTTATTTTTAAATACTGGTTCACCACATCATATAAGTTTTTACAATTCAGTTACAGCAATAAATGTAAAAGAAATTGGCGCAAAAATTAGATATGGCGCTCCATACTTTGAAAAAGGTACTAATGTTAATTTTGCAGAAAAAATTGACTCAAACTCTTTTAAACTTAGAACTTATGAACGGGGGGTAGAAGACGAAACTTTAGCTTGCGGCACAGGAGCTACAGCTTTAGCAATTGCTGCCCATAAAGCTAAAAAAACAACTGATACCATTTTAAAAATTCAAGTTCTTGGAGGTAATTTAGAGGTTTCTTTTGAAAATGAAGGAACTAATTATACAAATATTTTTTTAAAAGGACCTGCTCAATTTGTTTTTGAAGGAAATATTGAAATATAATGACAAAATTAATTAGTAAATTTATTAGTTTAAGAGCTTTAGAACCAGAAGATATCGATTTTCTATATTCAACAGAAAATAATGAGATATTTTGGGAAATAAGCAGTACTCAAACTCCATTTTCTAAACATATTTTAAAACAATACATTAGCAATTCTCATCAGGATATATATGAAGCAAAACAATACAGATTTGTAATATGCAATGTTGAAAATATCCCAGTTGGTATGATTGATTTATTCGATTTCAATCCACAACACAGTAGAGTTGGAATTGGAATTTTATTACTACCAAAATATCAGAATAATGGATATGCTACAGACGCTTTGGAATTAATTATTGATTACGCTTTTCAATATTTAAATGCCCATCAAATTTATGCGAATATTATTTCCGACAACACAAAAAGTATTGCACTTTTTGAAAAATTCAACTTTAAATTAGCTGGATTAAAAAAAGATTGGATATACTCAAATCCAGAATACAAACATGAACTTTTATATCAATTAATTAAATAACTCCAATGAATTTAAAAAAACTTCTTATACTTATTATCGGCTTGTTAACTATTATAGGACTTTTGCTAGGATATAATTTTTACAATAAAATATACAAATCAAATACAGTAAAAGAAGGCTTTATTTACATTTCAACAAATAGCTCCTATAATGATGTTGAGAACAACATTCGTCCTTTCTTAAAAAGAGTAAAATCCTTCAATTTTATTGCAAATTTAAAAGGATACCCAAAAACAATTAAACCTGGAAAGTATAAAATTACAGAAGGGATGAGTAACAATAAATTAATTAATTTATTAAGAAACGGTAAACAAACTACCGTTAAACTATCTTTCAATAACCAAGATAGTTTTGAAAAATTAGCAGGAAGAATTGCTCAACAAATTGAAGCTGACTCCATTACATTATTAAAATCATTCCAAGATTCTACATTTTTAAAAGAAAGTGGTTTTACTGCAGAAACTTCTTTAGCAATGTATATTCCAAATACTTATGAATTTTACTGGAATACATCCGCAACACTTTTTAGAACTAAAATGAAAGATGAATATAAAAGATTCTGGAATTCAGATAGATTAGAAAAAGCAAAAAAATTAAATTTAACTCAAAATGAAGTTATTACTCTTGCTTCCATAGTTCAAAAAGAAACTTCTTCGGTTAAAGAAAGACCAATGGTAGCTAAATTATATTTAAATCGATTACAAGAACAATGGCCATTACAAGCTGATCCAACCATAATTTTTGCAATAAAAGAAAAAACTGGTGAGGACACAGTAATTAAAAGAGTACTTACTAAAGATTTAGAAATTGAATCTCCTTATAATACTTATAAAAATTTAGGTTTGCCTCCTGGACCAATTTCAATGCCCGATATTTCATCCATAGATGCAGTTCTAAATCCTGCCAATCATGAATATTTCTTTATGTGTGCAAGTATTACAAAAATTGGTACCCATGAGTTCGCAAAAACATTATCGCAACACAACCAATACGCTGCAAAATATCAACTTTGGCTATCAAACCAAGGAATTAACAGATAATTTTAAAAAATAACTGCCTGATTTAGTTTACGTTATACAACGTTTTCGCAAGCTAAAATTAGTTAAAAAAGTCCTAAAAAAGTGCATTTAAGTCAAAATAAATTGTTGATTTAAAAATAAAAATTACCTTTGCCCCGAAATTTAATAGGTACAAAACCTTTAAATTATGAAAAAAACAATACTAATATTATGTTGTTTGGCTTTAGTAATTTTTATTTCAAGTTTTACAAAAGATTCAAATAACAACAGCAAAAACAGTATTGCAGCGGAAGTTGCAAGTACTGTTCCTACTGAAGAAGAAAGTATTTTCTTAGAGTACAATAACATTCCTTTTGTTGGCAAAATGTACAACGGATTTAGAGAGGCTATTGCTTTTAAAGAATCTCAAGGGCAATATGACATTGTAAACTCTTTGGGCTATTTAGGAAAATACCAATTTGGAAGAAGCACATTAGAACGGTTCAATATTTACGACACTCATCGCTTTTTAAATACTCCAAAATTACAAGAACAAGCCTTTTTGGCACTTTGTTCACTTAATAAATGGATTTTAAGGAAGGATATAGAGAGAACAGTTGGAAAGCATATTGATGGAATTAAAATTACTGAATCTGGAATTTTAGCAGCTGCACATTTAGCTGGAGCTGGAAATGTAAAGAAATTTCTGAGAAGTGGTGGTGATTTTTACTTTTCAGATGCTTTTGGATCATCTGTAAGAAACTATTTAAAACAATTTTCAGGTTATGACGTTTCTTTTATTGAAGCCAACCAAAAACCTGAAGTATAACAACTTAAAACAATATTAAATTTCAATAAAAAGGGCTTAAACATATGTTTAAGCCCTTTTTAATTTTTATGAATAATAAAAATTGTAGGTTTTTTATGTAAATTGGGGTTTTCAGTTTTCCAATCCTGAATACTCAAAGTTTTAATATATTCCGAACCTAAAGTTATATCACAAGCTACACATAACTTCGTAAATGGGTGTAAAACAGCCTTTAAATCTGTTAATAATTTTTCATTTCTAAAAGGAGTCTCAATAAAGATTTGAGATTGGTTTTTTTCTTGAGATAACTTTTCTAAATTTTTTATAGCTGCTTTTCTTTCCGATGCATCAATAGGCAAATACCCATTAAATGCAAAGTTTTGACCATTAAAACCAGAAGCCATCATAGCAAGTATTATGGAAGACGGCCCAACTAATGGCACAACTCTAATTCCTTTTTCATGTGCCAATTTCACAATTTCAGCACCTGGATCAGCAATTGCTGGGACGCCAGCCTCTGATAATAACCCAACAGAAATTCCTTCTGAACAAACATCTAAATATGCTTGAACTTCAATTGGATCAGCATATTTATCTAATTTAAAAAGAGTTAATGAAGGCTGAGATTTTTCTGGAGATATTTCTTTAATAAATTTTCTTGCAGTTTTTTCATTTTCAACAATAAAATAATCTAAAGTCTCAATAGCTCTTTTTACGGTTAATGGCAAAACATCTAAAGGTTCACAATCACCTAAAGTTGTAGGTATTAAATATAAAAACCCTTTTGAATTAAACATTTGGATTTAATTTTTTAGCAATTACTTCACATGCTTCATCCAACATTTTATAAACATTCTTAAATCCAAAATCTCCACCGATGTATGGATCTGGAACATCTAAATTTTCGTATGGAAAAACTTCATTTAAAATTAATTTTACTTTTGCTTTATCTGCATCATTTCTTGCCAATGATAAAATATCATCAAAATTTGAATTATCCATAGCATAAATAATATCAAAATTATCATAATCTTCAACAGTGAATTTTCTTGCGCGTTGATCTGTAATATCAAGCCCATTTAAGTTAGCAATTGCAATAGATCTAACATCAGGTTTTTTTCCAATATGATAACCACCTGTTCCAGCTGAATCAACAAAAGTTTTAAAACTATACACTTTAGATTTTAAAATTCCTTCTGCTAATGGTGAACGGCATATATTACCTAAACAAACCATTAATATTTTAGTCATGAAAATTATTTAAAAAGTAAGCTTCTTCGTAATATCTTCAACGTATTTTTTAAATTGCTTGTCTGTTTCTGTTAAGTTATCAACAGTTTTACAAGCATGAAGTACAGTTGCGTGATCTCTTTTTCCAATTTGTGATCCAATACTAGCCAATGAAGCCTTTGTCATCCTTTTAGCAAAATACATGGCTAATTGACGAGCTTGAACAATGTGACGTTTTCTTGTTTTGGATTGTAAAGTTGCAACATCTAATTCAAAATAATTAGAAACAATTTTTTGAATATAATCTATAGAAACCTCGCGTTTAGTATTTTTAACAAATTTATCAACAATTTGTTTAGATAGAGATAACGTAAATTCTTTTCTATTAAAAGAAGCTTGTGCAATCATTGAAATTAAAACCCCTTCTAATTCACGAACATTAGATTTAATATGTTTTGCAATATATTCTATAATTTCAACTGGCATTTCAACACCATCTCTATATAATTTATTTTGCAAAATTAAAACACGCGTTTCATAATCAGGAGCTTGCAACTCTGCTGAAAGCCCCCATTTAAAACGGGATAGTAATCTTTGCTCAATATCCTGCATATCAACAGGAGCTTTGTCTGAAGTTAAAATAACTTGCTTTCCATTTTGATGCAAATGATTAAAAATATGGAAGAACACATCTTGAGTTCCGGTTTTACCAGATAAAAATTGAACATCATCAATAATAAGAACATCAATCATTTGGTAAAAATGAATAAAGTCTATTCTGGTATTACTTTTTACAGAATCTATATATTGCTGTGTGAATTTTTCTGAAGAAATATATAAAACCGTTTTATCTGGATATTTGTCTTTTATGTCAACACCAATAGCATGTGCAATATGTGTTTTACCCAAACCTACTCCACCATAAATTAATAATGGATTAAATGATGTGCCTCCTGGTTTATTTGCAACAGCCATACCTGCTGAACGAGCTAATCTATTAGAATCACCTTCAACAAAACTATCAAAATTGTAATTTGGATTTAATTGAGATTCTATTTTAACTTTTTGAATTCCAGGTATAATAAACGGGTTTTTTAATTCACGCTTATTTAAATCTATTGGTACAGTTATTCCTTGTGGAATTATTGGATTTCTATTTGAACTAGGGAATTTTACAGTATGTGGTTTATTACTACTATAATTATTTTCCATTCTAACATCATATATCAATTTTGCATCCTCGCCTAATTGTTTCAATAATGCTACTCTTAGCAATTTAATATAATGCTCTTCTAACCATTCATAAAAAAACTTACTTGGAACTTGGATAGTTAATGCTTCACCTGATAATTTTATTGGTTTAATAGGCTCAAACCAAGTTTTGTACGCTTGCGGTTTAATATTATCCTGTATAAAAGATAAGCATTCCTCCCAAACTGATAAAGCAGTTTTAGTCATTGTTGGTTAATATAGTATTATAAAGTTTAATTTAGTTGAATTTAGAGAAAACCCTAAATAATTTTGGTATTACAAAAATGTGAATATTTTTCATTATAAAAAAATAAAACCCCTATTGATTTCTATTTTTTTTTTCCGTATCATAAGCCATCTAAAAAATAAAAATGCTTTCAAATATAATTAAAATTAGAGTACGATACAGTGAAACTGACCAAATGAGTTTTGTTTATCATGGAAACTATGCACAATACTTTGAAATGGGGAGAACAGAATGGCTCAGAGAATTGGGGATTACCTATAAAAATATGGAAGAATCTGGCATTATGCTACCTGTAATTAGTCTAAATATAAATTTCATAAAAAATGAAAAATATGACGATTTACTTTCTTTAAAAACTAACTTAATTAAAAAACCAACTGCAAAAATTGATTTTAACTATGAATTAAGGAATATTAGTAATGAGTTATTAACAACCGCAAATTCAACATTAGTTTTTGTAAATATGAAAACTAACAGACCAATGAGAGTTCCAACTGAAATTTTAGAGAAAATTGAAAAATTTATTCTGTAACCTCTTTAATTGTTAAACATCTTAAATCCTCAAAAGATTGTTGCACAACTGAAGCATATTTTTTTCGAATTGAAATTATAAATTCGCAATTCAATTCCATTTTTTGATGTAATATTTCAATGTTATGTTCTTTTATTATTCTCATAACTTTGTTTATATCTACATATTCAAAATTTAATTTAAAACTTACATCTATAGTTTTTTCAATTACGTTGGCTTCATCTAAAATTAATTTCGCTGTAGTTTTATAAGCACTTATTAAACCACCAACACCTAACTTTGTCCCTCCAAAATAACGCACAACAACTACCAATACATTTGTAATTTCCTTAGATAAAATTTGACCATAAATTGGCTGACCAGCAGAGTTATTTGGTTCTCCATCATCATTTGCTCTGTATTGAATTTCTTCCACACCAATTTGCCAAGCATAACACCAATGTCTTGCGGAATGATGCTTCTTTTTCAATTCTTCTATATGAATTTTTACTTCATCTTCAGAAGTTACAGGAAATGCAAACCCAATAAATTTACTTCCTTTCTCTTTATACAAAGCATCTCCAACAACTGCTTTAATAGTATTATATGTGTCTTTTTCTAAAATAATTAGTAAATTAAAGAAACAAATATATCAATTCTAAGTTTTAAAATTTCTATTTAAAAATGAATATATTTGAATAACTAATACAAATTAATATGAAAAATTTATTTTATGTAGTTGTCTTAACGTTCATTTTAGCTAGTTGCAACCAAAAAAGCAATTTAAAAGAAAATACAAAAACTAGAGAACCAAATTCTTTTGCCATTGTTATACATGGTGGAGCTGGAGGAATTAAAAAAGAATATTTTACAGAAGAACAACAAGAAGCCTATAAACTTAAACTTGAAGAAGCTTTGAAGGCTGGTTACAATATTTTAGAAAAAGGAGGAATTTCTTTAGATGCCGTTCAAGCAGCGATTAATGTTATGGAAGACTCACCGCTTTTTAATGCTGGAAAAGGTGCTGTTTATAATAGCGAAGGAAACCAAGAAATGGATGCCGCCATTATGGATGGAAAAACATTAAATGCTGGTGCAATTGCCGGTATTAATCATATAAAAAATCCGATTTTAGCAGCCCGAATTGTAATGGATAGCTCTTCTCACGTGTTACTATCTGGAAAAGGAGCTGAAATTTTAGCCGCTAAATATGGTATTGAGATGGTAGATAGTTCGTACTTTTTTACTAAAAAAAGAATGAATCAGCTAAAAGAACTTCAGGGAAAAGAAAAAACCAAATTAGATCATACTGCTTTTTTAATTAATAATGAATTAATTGATGATCACAAATTTGGAACCGTTGGTGCTGTTGCTATAGATAAAAATGGAAATATTGCTGCTGGAACTTCAACTGGCGGAATGACCAACAAAAAATATGGTAGAATTGGTGATGTTCCAATTATTGGAGCTGGAACGTATGCCAATAATTTAACTTGTGGAATTTCAGCTACAGGAACAGGTGAATATTTTATAAGAACTGTTGCTGCACATGAAGTTTCTAGTTTAATTAAATATAAAGGTTTTACTCCTTCAGAAGCATTAAATGAAGTTCTTTTCAATCAAATTGGCCCATTAGGAGGTGAAGGCGGAATGATTTTATTAGACAAAAATGGTGATGTTTATTGGGATTTTAATTCAACTGGAATGTTTAGAGGCTATAAAAAATCAAACGGAGAAAAAAAAATTGAAATGTTTGAAAAAAGCTAATAATTAACTATTTCTATAAATTTTTAAAGTATCATTTGAAATGTTTTTAATTTCATCTGGTACTTTTTTCAATTCAGGAGATTTCAATCCTGCTCTAAATTCAATATCACCAACAAAAACAAAAGCTTCATCCCATAAATTTGAGTCAATAAAACTTTGTAAAGTTTGCTTCCCTCCTTCTATAATTACAGATTGAATTTCATAGTTATATAAAACCTTACAAATTTGTTCTGGAACATTTTTACTGAAATCTATTGTTTCAAAAATTATATTTTGAGAAGAATCATTGCTGTTTTTTACCTCAGAAAAAACAATAGTTTTAACGCAATCATCCATCAAATTATAATCTATTGATAATTTAGCTTTCCTATCTAAAACTATCCGAATTGGATTTTCTCCACTCCAATTTCTAACTGTTAAACTTGGGTTATCATTTAAAGCAGTAGTTGTTCCCACCAAAATAGCCTGTTCTTCAGCTCTCATTTTATGAACAAATTGTTGAGAATAAATGTTTGAAATCCAAGTTGGTGATTTTTCAGAAGTTTCTGTCCTTATTTTATCAATAAAACCATCTCTAGCTTCTGCCCATTTCAAAAGTATAAAAGGTCTTTTCTTTGTATGAAAAATAAAAAAACGTTTATTCAAATTGAAGCATTCATTTTCCAAAACACCAACAATAACATCACAATCATTATCAATCAAATGTTGCACACCTTTTCCACTAACTTTACTATTACTATCAATTATACCAATTACTACTTTTTTAATGCCACTTTCAACAATTAAATTTGCACAAGGTGGTGTTTTTCCAAAATGAGAACAAGGCTCCAAACTAACATAAATAGTAGCTTTTTTTAAAAGACTTTTATCTGAGACTGAATTAATTGCATTTACTTCAGCATGTGGTTCTCCTGCTTTTTTATGCCAACCTTCCCCAATTATTTTATCATTTACAACAATTACACTACCAACCATTGGATTTGGGTACGTAGTTCCCAAACCATTTTTTGCCAATTGAATGCAGCGATTTATATATTTTTCGTGTATATTCACATCGTAAAAATAGCACTTTAAAATGACTCTCAACAACTTTCTAATTAGAGAAATTAAACCTAAAGATAATTCTAAAATAGCAACAACAATTAGAACAGTTTTAATTGAATTTGGAGTGCCAAAAATTGGAACTGCATATGCTGATAAAATTTTAGACACATTGTTTGAAGCATATTCTTTTGAAAAAGCAATATATTTTGTAGTTGAAAAAAATGGAGAAATTTTTGGAGGAGCAGGAATCAAACAACTAGATAACTATGCTGGTAATGTTTGTGAATTACAAAAAATGTATTTTTTATCTGAAGCCAGAGGAATTGGTTTAGGAAGTAAAATGATGGATATTTGTTTACAAAAAGCAAGAGAATTTGGTTTTGAACAATGCTATTTAGAAACCTTACCATATATGCAAGATGCCAGAAAATTATATAGAAAAGCTGGATTTAAAGATTTAGATGCTCCAATGGGAGATACTGGTCATTATTCATGCAATTTATGGATGCTTAAAAAATTATAATGAAACTTCAACATTTTAAAAAACAATTTTTTACAGAACTTTCAGCTCTCTTTCCAGAAACTGAAATACAATCTTTTTTTAATTTATTAACAAAATTCAAGTTGAATTTAACTAGAATTGAAGTAGCACTTCAAACAGAATTTACAATAAATAAAAATGATTTAAATTTCCTTCAAAATGCTTTGGAAGAATTAAAAAAACAGGTTCCAATTCAATATATTACTGGTGAAACAGAGTTTTATGGAATTACATTTAAAGTAAATAACAGCGTTTTAATTCCACGCCCAGAAACCGAAGAATTGGTAAATTGGATTGTAAATGATTATAAAAATGAAACGGAATTAAAAATTTTAGATTTTGGAACTGGCAGTGGTTGTATAGCTATTTCATTAGCTAAATTTTTCCCAAAAGCACAGATTTATGCAGTTGATGTCTCCAGTGAAGCACTAGAAGTTGCAAAAGAAAATGCCATAAAAAACAACTTAACAATCAATTTTGTAGAAGCAAATATATTAGATATTGAGATTCTACAAGAAAAGTATGATATAATAGTAAGTAATCCGCCTTACATTAGAGAGTTAGAAAAAGAATTAATGCAAAAAAACGTTGTTGATAATGAGCCACATTTAGCCCTTTTTGTAAAAGATAATGATCCTTTAATATTTTACAATAAAATTGCTGATTTAGCTATTAACAATTTAACAAAAAATGGCAGTTTATTTTTTGAAATCAATCAATATTTAGGAGATAAAATAACACATTTATTAGAGCAAAAAGGTTTTAAAAACTGTATTTTGAAGAAGGATTTTTATGATGTTGACAGAATGATAAAAGCAACTTTGGTTTAATTATCATTTTCAACTTTTCATTTTCAACTTTCAAATTAAAAGATTTACATTTGCAGCATGCGAATTGATATCATTACTGTTTCACCAGAATTAATTAAAAGCCCGTTTGAATTTTCAATAATAAAACGTGCTATTGACAAAAATTTAGTTGAAGTTCATTTTCATGACTTAAGAACCTACGCATTAAATGATTACGGAAAAATAGATGATTATCAATTTGGTGGAGGAGCAGGAATGGTTTTAATGATAGAGCCAATTGATAAATGTATTTCAAAGTTGAAAGCAGAAAGAAACTATGATGAAGTCATTTATATGACTCCAGATGCGCTAACTTTAAATCAACAAACTGCAAACACACTTTCTTTAAAAGAAAACATTATTATTCTTTGCGGACATTATAAAGGTGTAGATCAGCGTGTTAGAGATTTATTTATAACAAAAGAAATTTCAATTGGCGATTATGTTTTAAGTGGTGGTGAATTGGGTGCAGCAGTTTTATGCGATACTATTATTAGATTAATTCCAGGGGTTTTAGGCGATGAAACATCAGCCTTAACTGATAGTTTTCAAGACAATTTATTATCACCACCTGTTTACACGAGACCATCTGAATACCAAGGACTTAAAGTTCCTGAAATACTATTATCAGGCAACTTTCCTAAAATTGATGATTGGCGAAATGAACAATCTTTTGAAAGAACTAAAAAAATAAGACCAGATTTGTTGGAAGACTAATCTTTTTTATTAAATTTGCACACTCAAAATTAACCTCTGACGAAAATCGTGAATGTTGGTTATTGAAAAACGTTTATAAAAATATAGAAATGGAAAATTTAGTAAAGTTTGTACAGGACGAATTTGTAACTAAAAAAGAAATGCCTCAATTTCAATCAGGAGATACAATTACTGTATACTATGAAATTAAAGAGGGTGAAAAAACGCGTACTCAGTTTTTTAAAGGTACAGTTATACAAAGAAGAGGAACTGGAGCTTCTGAAACATTTACAATTAGAAAAATGTCCGGAACTGTTGGTGTTGAACGTATTTTTCCAATAAATTTACCTGCAATTCAAAAAATTGAAGTTAATAAACAAGGTAGAGTTCGTAGAGCGCGTATCTTCTACTTTAGAGAATTAACAGGTAAAAAAGCTAGAATTCAAGAAAGAAGAAGATAGTTTTATTTTACAAAAATTTACAAAGCCCGTTTTGATTCTCAAAACGGGCTTTTTGTTATTAACAATTGTTAATAACTCCGGTTCACATCTTGTTGAAAATTAACCAATTATAAATTTGGAAATTTACAATTTAGATATTTATTTTACATAAGATTTAACAATGCAATGTTGTGCTACAACTTTAGAATGTAACTTTTTAAAGTTTAAATAACATTCGTTAAATTAAATGTTCTTGAACATCGTTTTTAAAACCTCACTTAAAGGTAATGTGCCAAGTATTTAGCATGAATAGATGGTTACACGGTTTTAAAAGCAATTTTTAAAATAATATTTTAAAATAAGTAATTTAATTATTGCAACAAAATTTTAGATGTTATTTTAAAAGGAAAAACTAGTTTAATAAGAAGTTGATTTGTAAGAAACAACAAGAAGAGGCAAATTAGTAATTGTGTTATACTTGTAAAAGAATAACAAATACAATTAAAATTAAATTACTGAAAACTTATTAAAAAAAGTAATCCAGCAAAAAGCCATAATACTGAGAAATCAATATTATGGCTTTTGCTATTTTATAATATTATTATTCCTTCAATTTTACTTCCTTATTTTTATGTAATTAAAATTACTTAAACCTTATTTATAACGATTTCGGAGTAGTTATTTTATGAAAAAATAGTACATTTGCGCAACTTTAATATAAACTTAAAAAATGATGCTTAGTTTTCTGTAATAACTGATTATTAAAGCTTCAAAACATACAAAAAATATCATGAATACAACACCTAAAATTATTTATACAAAAACTGACGAAGCTCCTGCTTTAGCTACTTATTCATTTTTACCAATTGTTGAATCTTTTACTAAATCTTCAAATATTGAAATTGTTTCTAAAGACATTTCTTTAGCTCACAGGATTTTAGCTGTGTTTTCAGACAACCTAGAGGCTAATCAAAAAGTAACCGATACTTTAACTGAATTAGGTGAATTAGCTAAAACACCTGAAGCAAATATTATTAAACTACCTAACATATCTGCATCTGTTCCTCAATTAAAAGAAGCTATTGAGGAGTTACAAGCGCTTGGGTACAATCTTCCAAAATATCCTAGCAATCCTAAAAATGCTGAAGAACAAGAAATTCAAAATAAATACAATAAAGTAAAGGGGTCAGCTGTAAACCCAGTACTTCGTGAAGGAAACTCTGACAGAAGAGCTCCTAGAGCGGTAAAAAATTATGCTAAAAAGAATCCTCATTCAATGGGAGCTTGGTCTTCAGACTCTAAAACACATGTGGCTACAATGAGTTCAGGTGATTTTTATTCAAATGAAAAATCATTAACAATTGATACTGCAGGAAATACAATAATTCAGTTTGTAAATGAAAATAATAAAATTACAGTTTTAAAAGAAAAAACACCGTTATTAAAAGGTGAAATCATTGATGCTTCAGTGATGAGTAAGAAAGCTTTGATTTCATTCCTAGACAAACAAATTAAAGATGCTAAAGCTAAAAATGTATTATTTTCTTTGCATTTAAAAGCTACAATGATGAAAGTTTCAGATCCAATAATTTTTGGTCATGCTGTTGTTACTTTCTTTAAAAGTGTATTTGATAAGCACAGTGAAACTTTAAAAAATGTAGGTGTTGATGTTAAAAATGGTTTTGGAGATTTACTTACAAAAATTGATTTACTTCCTAAAGATCAAAAAGCAGCAATCGAAGCTGATATCAAAGCTTGTTTTAAAAATGGTCCATCAGTTGCAATGGTAAATTCCGATAAGGGAATTACAAATTTACACGTGCCTAGTGATGTTATTATTGATGCTTCTATGCCTGCAATGATTCGTACATCTGGTCAAATGTGGAATTCCGAAGGAAAACCTCAAGATACAAAAGCAGTAATACCAGATAGTAGTTATGCATCAATTTATCAAGCAACTATAGATTTTTGTAAAGAAAATGGTGCTTTTGATCCTACAACAATGGGAACTGTACCAAATGTAGGTTTAATGGCTCAAAAAGCTGAGGAATATGGCTCTCATGATAAAACATTCGAAATTTCAGGAAATGGGAAAGTACAAGTTGTTCATGAAGATGGAACTATTTTATTTGAACATGCTGTTGAAGATGGTGATATTTGGAGAATGTGCCAGGTAAAAGATGCACCTATAAAAGATTGGATTAAATTGGCTGTAAATAGAGCCAAAGCTACCCAAACTTCTACTGTATTTTGGTTAAATAAAGAGAGAGCTCATGATGCTGAAATTATAAAAAAAATAAATCTTTATTTGCCAGATTATGACACAACTGGTTTGAATATTCAAATTATGTCTCCTTATAATGCGACTTTATTTACATTAGATAGGCTTAAAAAAGGATTGGACACTATTTCAGTTACTGGAAATGTTTTAAGAGACTTTTTAACAGATTTATTCCCTATTTTAGAATTAGGAACCAGTGCGAAAATGCTTTCAATTGTTCCTTTAATGAACGGCGGTGGCATGTTTGAAACAGGTGCCGGAGGTTCAGCCCCAAAACACGTAGATCAATTTACTGAAGAAGGTCATTTACGTTGGGACTCTTTAGGTGAATTTTTAGCTTTGGCAGTTTCTTTAGAACATTTAGGAGAAAATTACAACAATCCGAAAGCGCTAGTTTTAGCAGAGACACTTGATGAAGCAACTGATACTTTTTTAGATAATAGAAAGTCTCCTTCTCGTAAAGTTGGTGAATTAGACAATAGAGGAAGTCATTTTTATTTAGCTTTATATTGGGCAGAGGCTTTGGCTAGTCAAAACAAAGATATTGAGCTAAAAAACCAATTCACAAAAATTGCTGCTGTTTTAAAAGAAAATGAAGCTACAATTATTAATGAGCTTAACAACGCTCAGGGTAAGCCAGTTAACATAGGTGGTTATTATGCACTAAATGATGCTTTAACAACTCAGGCAATGAGACCAAGTAAAACATTAAATGCTATTATAGACACTATATAAATAGATGTTTTTTAATACAAAATTAAAAGCTTCAACTTCTCATATTAAGTTGAAGCTTTTTTATATTTTTGAATTATGAGTTTTACAAAAACAACCGAACAAGCTTCAAAATACAATCATTTAGAAAAAATGAATGTGAATGAACTTTTGAAAAACATTAATTCCGAAGACAAAACAATTCCCTTAGCTGTTGAAAAGGTAATTCCTTCCATAGAAAAAATTGTAAGTGCTATTGTTGAAAGAATGAAAAATGGCGGGAGGCTATTTTATGTTGGAGCAGGAACAAGTGGAAGATTAGGAATTTTAGATGCTTCTGAATGCCCACCAACTTTTGGCGTTCCTCATAACTTAGTTATAGGAATTATTGCAGGAGGAGATACTGCAATTAGGAAAGCAGTTGAATTTGCTGAAGATTCAACTACTCAATGCTGGGAAGATTTATTAACTTATAATATAAATAATACTGATACTGTTATTGGAATTGCAGCATCAGGCACAACACCTTATGTTATTAGTGGCTTGCAAAAATGTAATGAAAATAATATAGTAACTGGATGCATTACTTGTAATGAAAATAGCCCACTATCTAAAGTTTCAAAACATCCTATTGAAGTTGTTGTTGGCCCAGAATTTGTTACAGGAAGCTCAAGAATGAAAGCTGGAACTGCACAAAAATTGGTTCTAAATATGATTTCAACAAGTGTTATGATTCAGCTTGGAAAAGTGAAAGGAAACAAAATGGTTGATATGCAACTGTCAAATAATAAATTAGTTGACAGAGGAACAAAAATGTTAATGGAGGAATTAAATATTTCCGAAGAAATTGCAAATAAATTATTAATGGAGCATAAAAATGTTAGAATTGCCATTCAAAAATACAATAATGGGAACCAATAAAAAAGAACTTGTTAAGGGAATAAAATATGAATTGGCAGCGCTTCCGTTATTACTTTTTTCACCTATAATAATTACTATTGGATATAAAGCCATTAAACTACAACACAATTATATATGGTTAATTTTGGGAATATTGATGGCTATCGGTGCAATAGTATTAGGATTTTTAGGGATTCGCATTATTTTAGATGCCTTATTTGATAAAAAGAAATGATTTTTTTTAAGATAAAAAACTGGGAATATTGGCCTGCTTCAATGTTTTATATTCCGCTATTACCTTATGCTTTTTATTTAGCACTTAAATCCAGAAGTTTTGGTTTTTTTTCTGCGGTAAACCCAGGAATTGAAGGTTCAGGTAACGGGTTAGAATCTAAATTTAAAACAATAGAATTACTCCCAAATTTTTGTAAACCAAAAAGTTTATTTATTTCCAAAAATCAAAATTTTGGTTTTATCAAAAATCAATTGAGTTCCGAAAAAATTAATTATCCGCTTATTATTAAACCAGATATAGGTTTTAGAGGCTTGTTGGTTAAGAGAATTAAAAATGAAAAAGAATTATATTCCTATTTAAATAAATACAATTCAATAAATTTAATTATACAAGAATATATAGGTTTTAAAAATGAATGTGGCATTTTTTTTTATAGACTTCCTTCTGAAAAAAGTGGAGTAATTACTTCTCTAACATTGAAAAAGTATTTAACTGTAAAAGGAGATGGAATTTCAACTTTAGAAAAATTAATAAAAGAGGATAGCAGAGCTCAAAATTATGAATCATTAGTTTTAGAAATTAATAAAGATAAATTACATTTAATAGTACCTAAAGATGAAGAAATTATACTTAATATAATTGGAAATCATTCCAAAGGAACTCAATTCATAAATGGTAATCATCTAATAAACAACAAATTATTAAGTGTTTTAAATTCATTAAACTATAAAATTGACGGTTGGTATTACGGACGTATTGATATAAAATACAATTCTTTTGAAGAGTTATTAAATGGTGAAAATTTCAAAATATTGGAAATTAATGGCATTATTGCTGAACCAACTCATATTTACGATGCAACTAAAGGCTCCTATTTTGATGCGTTAAAAAGCATTAAAAAACATTGGTATCTAATTTATAAAATAGGAACAACTAATAAAAAGTTAGGCTTAGGTGCTTATACAAATCTTAAATACTTTTGCAATACCTATTTTAGCTATAAAAAATATTTGAAAGAAATTGCCAAATTAAATTCTAATTAACTTTTTTTAATTTTGGTGTAGTTGGGTTAAAACCAAAATCATCATCTGGTAATTCAATACTCAATTGAGAAATTATAAGACCAACACTTGCAAAATGATGAATTGCGTGACTATGTGCCTGAATTAAAATAGCTGCTAAAGTATAATTTGCAGAAATTATACCCAATCCTAAATCATCAGTAACATTTACAATTCTATTAAAATTGTCTGTATCTAACAGTTTCAATTTTTCAATAGTTTCGTTGAAATAATTTATTCCATGTGAAGTGAAATTTTCAGCCAATTCATTTCTTTTTCTTTCAATTAAATTGATGTTACCAGATTCTAAGCCTTCAAAAACACAATCAAATACATCCAATATATGCCTCATGTGACTTCCAATACTTGAATAGTAAGGAGCTATTGTTGTATTACTGTATTCTTCATCAGAAATGTACTGTAAAAGTTGAATCCCTCTACATAGATTTTTTTCAATAGCTTCAATCATATTATGGCAACAAGTTTTATGAATTGTAAATATAAAATAAAATTAATGTAATACCTTAAACAAGGTTAAGATTCCCAACCCAAGAAATAACAAACTCAAAATAAGATTTATATTTTTAGCTATAAATGCAACCTTTTTACTTATAACTTTTGCAAAAATTATGTAAGAACAAAAAAGTAAAAAAGAACCTAAAGCAGCTCCAAAAATAAACAGTAAAATAAATGGATGTTCTATTTTTATTTTATTTTCAGCAGCTAAAAAAATACTTATTCCTAGATAAAAAGGAATTGCCAACATGTTAATTGAAGACATTCCAATTCCTCTTAAAAAATAATTTCCTTTAGTGTTGGTTGAATTAGGTTTTAATTCCTTTCTTGAAAGTTTATAAAAAAATATTGAAAGTAAAAAAAAGACAACTACACCAATAACTTTTAAAACATTTATAATATGTGGATTTCTATTAAAAAAATTAGCAAAATAAAGTGCAATTCCTACTTGAATAAAAACAACCAAAGCCGCACCAAATGCAAACTTCAAACTATCTGAAGTCCCGTTATTTATTCTAATCTTTAAAGCAGTCATATTTAACATTCCTGGAGAAATTAATCCAAAATAAGCCATAATAACTCCATAAAATAAATGTAAAATATACTCCATTATAAAATTTAAAAATATAAAGTTAAATATATCACTAAAATAGGTTCAAACAGTAACTTTAATTACAATTCAGTAGTTTAAATAATTGTACTTTTGAAATGAATTTAGAATAAATAATACTGCTGAAAGTTAAGTTAAATCTTGATTTTTAAAATAAAAAACCATTGATACTATATTGATGGTTTTTTTATGCTTTAAAGTACTTAGAAAACAACTCATTAAGCTCCTTTGATATTTCAAATATCTTTATTAAAATACAATATATTAATATAATTAAAACACTTTTTATTAAAATACTAAAAATAGGATACAAATTAAAATTTAAAAAATAAAAAGCTATATAAACAATTGTTATAACCAACAAAACTTTTACGGTTTTTAAACTAAACGGTTGAATTTCAAATTTTAATTTTATATAAAAAACTTTTACTGCAACATACATAAACATTACAATAAGAGTTGCTAAAGCAGCACCATCAATTCCAATTAACGAAATTAACCATTTGTTCAATAAAACAACAGTTATAGCCATTGCAATAGACAAGTAGAAAAATATTTTATAATATATTGAATTTACTAAAATAGCATTTCCTGTTCCCAAAGCTAATTCAATTAATTTAGAAATAGAAATAATGAAAACCACCCAAATTCCTTTTGTAAATTGAGGTTTATTAATTAATTCATACATATCATAAATATTTAAATTAATTAATAGAAAAAATAAACCACCAACTACTAATAAATTTAAAGATGTTTGTTGATACATTTTTTCTACTTCAACATAATTATCATCATTCATATCTTTCGCAGTAATAGGACTTGTAATTTGCTGCATTGCACGGGTTGGAATAGCAATAACACTTGCTATATAAATTCCTACAGAATAATAGGCTACCTGAGCAATTTGCTCCATTTGTGGAATCATAAATTTATCAATCTCTAATAATATTCCTCCAGCTGATCCTGCAACTATAATATAAAATGAAAATGACAACAGTTCTTTAATATTTGTAGGTACTGAGAACTTTAAAGTAGGTTTGTAAATATAAAAGGCGTACAACATCATAATTAAAGTACTTAATCCATAAACAGCTACAACACCATAAATGAATTGATCATTTGTTAACCACTTAAGAAATACTGCTACTAACAATAATGATGTGCAAATCCTTGGCAATAATTCTTTGATGAAATTTCCAAAAACTGATTTTAAATGAACTTTTGTCCATGAATAAAAAACTTCAAAATAGCCCATAAATACGGCTACAATAAAAATTAAATAGGTGTAATTTTTAATAATTGGGTTTTCTTCTGAAATCCAATTAGCAATATTTTCGTAAATTAAAGTGCCCAAAAGTGCAAATGGAATAATAATTACAAGGGGTAATAGCAGCGTTGTGGTTAAAAAATTATCCCTTTCAACTTTTGTTTTATAGGATGAATAATACTTTATAATTGTATTTTGCATTCCAAAAACCAACAACGGTAAAAGAATATTTGCAGCAGAAAGTAAAAAAGTGATTAAACCAAAATAGTCTTCATGTAAAAAATGTGTATACAAAAATAATACATTTACACCTCCTATTCCAAAACCTAGAAAAAGAATGATTGTATTTATAAACGATTGTTTTAAAACAATTCCCATTATACTATTTTCATAATTTCGTTGTATATATGTTCACCAACATTATTGCCATATAAATTGATATCAAAGTTACGAGTCGATTTTTGAAAATTAGTATAAGCTTCTATCATTTTTATTGTATTTGCTCCTACAATTTTAGCAAATCCATTAGAAACTAACTCTAACCATTCCGTTTCATCTCTTGTAATAATGCAATGTTTTTTATTAAAAAATGCTTCTTTTTGCAATCCACCACTATCTGTAACAACCAAGTTACAATTCTTTAACAACTCTAACATATCAAAATAACCAACCGGATTAATTATTTTTATATTGAAGTTTAAATTATGTTTTTTTAAAATAGCTTCTGTTCTTGGATGCAAAGGCAAAATAACAATTTTATCTTTACTAATAGTCTCTAAACCCGCAAAAATAGATTTTAAATTAGCTAAATCATCTGTGTTTTCCTGACGATGAATTGTTGCTAAAACAAATTTATCCTTTTCTAATTTTAACTTGGGAATTATTGTAGATTTTTCTTCTGAAAATTTGCTATAATATTCAACAGCATCTTTCATTATATCTCCACTTTTAACAATTTTTGGAGGCATATTTTCAAAACCTTCATTTACTAAATTATCAATAGCAATATCAGTTGGACATAATAATAAATCTGAAATTCTGTCGGTTAAAATTCTATTAATTTCCTCAGGCATTTTTATATTAAACGAACGTAAACCTGCTTCAATATGAACCACTTTTATATGCAGTTTTTTGGCTGCTAAAGCTCCTGCCAAAGTAGAATTTGTATCACCAAAAACAACAACTAAATCAGGTTTTTCTACAACTAAAACTCCCTCAATTTTTAGCAACATTTGCCCAGTCATAGCTCCGTGACTTAAGCCATTAATAGCTAAGTTATATTTTGGTTTTGGAATTTCCATTTCAGTGAAAAAAATATCACTCATATTGGCATCATAATGTTGCCCAGTATGCACAATAATTTCTTCAATTTCTTGATGTTTTAAAATTACTCTACTTAAAACTGCTGCTTTTACAAATTGCGGACGAGCGCCTAAAATGGTTACAATTTTTTTCATGCCGTTATTTCAACTATTATTTCAGAAACTTTTTTTGTTAATTCTTTTCTGTGGTACTGATTTAGATTGTTAGAATTTACCATTAATTCTCCATCTTTAAAATGTGAATACAACTGTAATATACTTTTTTTAAAGGCATTTTTATCATTAAATTCAACAACAGTACCAGCTTTTGAATTATTTAAAATTTCTGCCAAATCGCCATTTTTTGGTGCAATCGCTAAAATTGGCCGCTTAGCCATTAAATATTCAAATATTTTTCCTGTTATTATCCCTTTTGCACTTGGTACATTATTTACAATTAACAATAAAATCTGTGATTTTTTTTGATATTCAACAACCTCTTTATGTGGCACATAATCTATTAATTGAATATTATTAGAAAGCCCATAATTTAGAATATCATTTTTCACAGAAGTATCAACTTTTCCAATTAATTTTAATTGGAAATCTGACGAAAATTCACTGTTTTCTTCTTTTATTTCTGAAAGTACTTCCCACAATATTTTTGGATTTCTATCTGCATTCATCAATCCAATATGTGTAATTGTAAATTTCGAATCTAATTTTACTTCTTGTGTAACTTCTCCATCAAAACCATTGGTTACTACAAAAATATTTTTTTGAAACTTTTCATAATTATCTTTCATAGTTTTCCCAACAACAATAACAGCATCTGAAAATTTTAACACTTGCTGCTCTAAATCATAATGTTTTTGAATAGATTTTTTAGATAAAGGCAACTGATGAAAATAATCAATTTCAGCCCAAGGATCTCTAAAATCAGAAATCCACTTTATACCTAATTGCTGTTTTAATTGCAATCCAATTAAATGTATACTGTGTGGTGGACCAGTTGTAATAATTACATCTATATTATTCTTTAACAAATACTTTTTCAAATAATTAACGGAAGGTTTTACCCAAAATTTTCGAGCATCAGGAATAAAATAATTTGCACGAATATATTGTGCTATTTTCCCAATAAAATTTGGATTCGGATTTAAAAACCCAGCACTTTCATTTTTCTTTTTCCCGAAGAAAGAAAGCAAATTATTAGGCTCCCAAATTGGTTGTTTTAGTATTTCAATATCCTTCGGAATATCATTTTTGAGAGAGATATCTACAATAGGATAGTCTGGATTATCAACAGTATATACAACTGGTTCTATATTAAAATCTCGAAAATATTTTACAAATTTCAACCAACGCTGCACTCCTGAGCCACCTGCTGGCGGCCAATAATAAGTTATTATTAGTGCTTTTTTCATAGATTTAAGTTTGCATAAAGTTCAATTAATTTTCCTGATGTTTTTTCCCAATAAAAATCATTCTCAATAAAAGCTTTTCCATTCTCACCAAATTTAACACTTGCAACTTGTACATGATATAATTCTAAAGCTTTTTCAATAAAATCTTCAACATTCTCAGCTTTATGCACTAAACCAGCCTGAGCTTTTTCAACAATATTTTTTTGAGAAGTTGCATCACTTACTAATAATGGTTTTGCAAAACTCATATATTGAAATATTTTGTTTGCATATGTAGTATCATGGTGCAAATTTCTGTGCAATGGTGAAATACAAATTGAACTAGCCATAATATAAGAAGGGAATAAATTTTCATTTTGCCAACCTTCAAAATCAACATACTTTTGAATATTTAAATCTTCAACTTGCTGTTTTAGAAAAATATCAGATGAATTACTACCAACAATAACCAATTTAACCGTTGGAATTTTATCTTTTAAAACTGAAATAGCTTCAATTGCAGTTTGTAAGCCACGTCTAATTCCGGTATCTCCAACATATAAAAAAACAAAGTTGTTTTTATATTTTTCAATAATTTTTTGTTGAATTTTCGCCTTATTATAATATGATTTATGAACAGTATTTGGTACAACAAAAATATTTTTTTCTAATTTCCCTACTCTACTAACAATTTCATTTTTAGACTCTTCAGTAACAACTACAACAGCATCTGTTTTTTTTATAAATTCCTCTTCTTTGGATTTCCACTTGGTTGAAGAAATCATGAACTTCCCAGGAAACTTCTGCAAATGCGGATAAAATTTCATTATTTCAGGTCTATTTTCATGCAAGTCTAATACTGTTTTTAATTGTAATTTTTTGTTTGACTTAAATGCAGTTTCAGCAATTTGAATATCATGAATATGAATAACTTCTATATTATTTTCAACTAAAAAATGTTCAATTTTTTGAACCAATAATTTAGAATAAACAGGAATTGTGTAAGCTAACGCCGATGATTTATAAATAAATTTATTGGATTTATAACGTCTCACCTGAATCCCTTTTATAGTTTCAGTTTCTAGCTCATCATTATATTTTAAACAAAATAGAAATACTTCATGCCCTTTTTCTATCAATGAAACAGCTTCATTTGCCACTCTTGGATCAGGTGGAAATGTTTTGTCTAAAATCATTCCAATGCGCATACTATTTATTTTTCAGCGTAAATTGCGTAATAACGAGGTGTAAATTTTCTTAAAATTGGTCTAATTCCTATTTTATTAATAGGGCTTGTCCATTTTTGATTTCTTTTAATGGTCCAACCAGCTTTTTCAATTAGCCAATCAAATTGCCAATCTTCAAATTCATGATAATGCCTGTCTCTCATATCAGTTTTACTTCTATAAGCTTTAGCAAACCATAAATTTAATGGAATTGTAGCTATTAATTTTTTAGAATTAATTGCTTTTAAAACTTCATAAGGCGACAATAAATGCTCAAAAATTTCAAATGCAGTAACAGCGTCTATTGTATCATTTTTTACAATTTCATAAAACTCATCTAAATCTTCACCTGTTGTATTAATCACTGTATATCCGTTTTGTTCCATAACTTCAGAAAAAGGATTTCTCACTCCTAAATCTAAAACTGTTGCTGGTGCAGGTAATACTTCTTGCAAAAACTCAAGTGTATGCTTATAACGTTTAGATGGTATTTTTTTATACATTTTTCTTCTTTTTTTCTATAAAAAACCATCCAATTGGAATAATTAGTAAAAATGCATAGGACAGTAATGCAATTGTATTTCCCTTTTTAATGATTGTAGGCTCAAATTTAAATTCAACTGTATGTTTTCCCTTTGGAATTTCCATTCCTCTTAACACATAATTAACCCTTAAATGAGGTGTTAAATTTCCATCTATATATGCATTCCATCCATCTTTGTAGTAAATTTCAGAAAATACTGTAAACCTATTTGATGATGAATTAACTTCATAAGTTAATTCATTATCCTTATACTTTATTAATTCTATGGTTGCTGTAGAATCATTTGCATACTCAGTTACAAAATTATCTGAAATTAATTTAGCATCAATTACAGCTTCATTTTTAGTTTTTAAACTATCTAAACTTGTAATTTCTTCATTTGCATTTTTTGCAATTTTAATTGAATTTACAAACCAAGCATTTCCATTATTACTTTGATTTTGTTGAGCTGTTAGTCGCTGATTACCATCTTCAAAAATAAAATACTTTGTGTTTAACATATTTAACACTTCAATATTATTTTTTGAAATTTGAAAATCAAACAATTCTTGATATCTTCCTAATTTTGCTGCATGATAACCACCAATAGAGTTATGAAAATAAGAAGTACTTCCATCATTCATAGGATCTACAGCAAAATTTGCAACTCTATAATGAGAAGTATCTTTTAATATCTCTTTATCAATTTCAGAAGCAACAAAAGGTTTGTCAATTTCACGTGCATTTAAAAAATCTTCGTTATTTACATATCTCTTATCAACTGAAATTAAATCAACCAATATTAAAACTGCTAAAGCAATAATTGCAACATTTTGTTTTATTTTTTCTTTAAGTACTAACCATAATACTCCACCAGATAAAACAACAAAAATCAATGTTCTTAAACTATCTGAAAAGAAAACTGCTTTTCTATCAGCAATAATAGCATCTAATAAACCTGCCAGTAAATTATCATAACTTTCATCTCGCAATCCTTCAAAAGCAAATAAACTTGTTCCAAATAATGTAAAAATTAATGCCAATCCTCCAACAATGTAAATGGATTTTTTTAATGCATCAAATTTCACTTCAGAAGAGATTTTCTTAGAAAACCATTCTTTTAAACCTAAAATTGCTAATAACGGAATTGCTAATTCAGCTATTACTTGAATAGATGAAACTGCTCGGAATTTGTTGTACATAGGCACATAATCTATAAATAGATTTGTAACAATTTCAAAGTTTTTACCCCAGCTTAATAAAATTGAAAAAATAACAGCTCCAACTAACCAGTTTTTCAATTTTCCTTTCACTAAAAAGAGAGCTATTACAAACAAAAAGATTAAGATAGCCCCAATATAAGCAGGCGCTTCAACAATTGGTTGTTTCCCCCAGTACAAAGGCGCATATTGCGCAAATTCTTTTGCTTGACGTGGATCTGTCTTGTCTTTTAAAAATTGATAAATATTAGAATCTAACCCAACGTTTTCATAGTTTCCACCACCCATAAAACGCGGAATAAACAAATTAAACGTTTCTGAAATTCCATAACTATATTCAGTTATGTAATCTTTAGAAAGTCCTTTTACCAATTCTTTTTCAGTCCCATCTGGCTTAATTGTTAATTCACTTTTACCACGTGTACTATAATTTACATACTCTTTTGTAGCTAACAAACTTGGTGCATTTACACCAACTGCCAATATAACTGCTACAATTAGTACTGCAATACTTTTGAAAAAAGCAGGTAATTGTTTTTCTTTTAATGCATCAATACTATAAACAATACCCAAAATAAGTACTGTAAACAATAAATAATAAGTCATTTGAGGATGTCCTGCATTTACTTCTAAAGCCATTGCAATTGCTGTTAACACAAAACCCCAAAGGAAATTTCGTTGAAGGGCTAACAAAACCCCAGCTAAAACCATTGGCATATAAGCAATAGCATGTGCTTTTGCATTATGGCCAACTCCTAAAATTATAATGTAATATGTTGAAAATCCAAAGGCTAAAGCTCCTAAAATAGCTAGTTTCCATTCTACTTTTAAAACAGTTAATAGAATAAAAAAACTTAATAAATACAAAAACAAATAATCTGCAGGCCTTGGCAAAAACCGTAACGCATCATCTAAAATTTTAACAAAATTATTTGAATATTTTGTACTTAAATTATAAGTTGGCATACCACTAAATGCGGCATTTGTCCAATAGGGTTCAGCATTATTTTCGGCTCTAAAATCATTAACCTCTTTGGCCATTCCAATAAAATGTTTGATATCATTTTGGAAAATCTTTTTACCTTCTAATACAGGTGAAAAATAGGCTACAGAAATTAAAACAAAGGTTAATAATGCAATGAAATATGGAGTGAATTTCTTAAAATTATTCTTCATAATTAATCTTTTACCTCTTCATAATCAACATAATCACCCACATCCTTATTGCTTTTAGGCTCTACTGGTTTTTTGGCAATTACAGTTTCACCTACTTTACCAGTTGTATTTTCATGTTGATTTTGTTGTTGTTCATTATATTTTTTTTGAACATCTTTTACAATTTTCTGCACAAATAATGGCAAAATATATTTGCTAATAAATTTAAACACATAGTACACAATTAGTATAATTGCTATAGTTCTTAACAATCCCATTTCATAAAATATTAATAATTTCCAAAAATAACAATTTGAGAGTTATGAAAACGTTTAATTATATAAAATCTTATATTTACACACAAATAGCAAACGATTATGAAAAGATTTATTTTATTATTTATTGTAATCTCTAACTTCCAAATAGTTAGTGCTCAATATACTGAAATTATTAATTCTAAACGTCCTGGTTTTTCTGAAAGTCCATATAGTATAGGAACTGATGTGTTTCAGTTTGAAACTGGTTTGTTTTATAGGAATAGCAATAATGAATCAATATTAGCAAAACCAACAACTGTTGGCGGTGAATTATTTTTTAGATATGGTAAGTTTTTAGAAAAATTAGAATTTGATGCTAAAATTGCTTACCAAAACGATGAAATTAAAAACCCTTTCGGTACAAACTATCATATTTATGGAATAAGTGAACTTACACTAGGCGCAAAATATTTAGTGTACCAACAAGAATTTACTGATAAATCTAAAGAAATAAGAAGTTGGAAACGAAGAATGGCTTTTGATAAAAATAGATTGATTCCTTCAGTTGGAGTTTTTGCTGGGGTTCATACCAATTTTTTAGGCAAAGATTATAAAGATGATGGTATTAGTTTTAAAGGAGCTGTTTTATTACAAAATGATTTTTCTGACAGATTAGTTGTCTTAACAAATCTAATTGCAGATAAAATTACTTCCGATGATCATAATTATTCATATATAATTACTATGACTTATGCATTGAATGAAAAATGGTCATATTTTATTGAAAATCAAGGAATTTTTAAAAAAAATGACAATGAATTCCATTTTGGAACTGGAGCCGCTTATCTATTTTCTAATAATTTACAAATTGATGCTTCTGTAAGAACAAACTTTTTTGAAGATTATTCCTTTCTATATTCATCAATTGGAATAGCATGGAGATTGGATAGACACTCTGATGAATTGTTAAACAAAAATTCACCATTAAATCAACTTTACAAAAAAAAGAAAAAAAGAGGCAACATCTTTTCTAGATTATTTAAAAAGAATTAATTTTTATGATTACCATACAAGAAATGATTTCAAAAAAGGAAATGAAACAATTTGTTAAATTTCCTTTTAAATTATATAAAAATAATAAATACTGGGTTCCACCAATTATTAATGATGAATTAGAATCTTTCAATAAAGATATAAATCCAGTTTTTAAACACGCAGAAGCGCGTTTTTTTGTTGCTATAAAAAACAATGAAATTGTTGGCAGAGTTGCTGCAATAATTAATTATACCGAACTAAACGAACAAAAACTAAAAAAAATGCGTTTTGGTTGGTTCGATTTTATTGAGGATTTTGAAGTTTCAAAAGCACTTTTAAATAAAGTTGAAGAAATTGGAAAACAACACAATTTAGACTTTATGGAAGGTCCTGTTGGGTTTTCTAATTTAGACAAAGTAGGAGTTTTAACTGAAGGTTTTGATCATATTGGAACTATGATTACTTGGTACAATTTTCCTTATTATAAAGATCATTTTTTAAAATTTGGATTTGAAATTGAAAAAGAATATTTAGAAAATAAGTTTCCTTTTAAAAATGTAATTAGAGAACCTATTGAAAGAATTGGAGCTATTTTGCAAAATCGTTATGAATTAACACCTCTTAATTTTACAAAAACAAAAAACATTATGCCTTATGTAGACAAAATGTTTGATTTGTTTAATAAAAGTTATGCCTCATTACCTTCCTTTGTTCCAATTTCTGATATTGAAATAGCCTATTTTAAGAAAAAATACATTTCATTTATAAACCCTGAATATATAAAGTTTGTAGTTGATAAAAATGATAATATGATTGCTTTCGCAATTACAATGCCTTCATTTTCTGAAGCATTACAAAAAGCAAAAGGGAAATTATTTCCTTTCGGAATTTTTCATTTACTAAAAGCAAAAAAACAAAGTAAAGATGCTATTTTCTATTTAATTGGTGTTCATCCAGATTATCAAAACAAAGGAATTCACGCACTTATATTTTTAGAATATCAAAAATCTTTTGAAAAAAGAGGCATCATAAATTGTATAAGAACTCCTGAATTAGCAAGTAATAAAGCAATTGCTGCCGTTTGGAAAAACTTCAATCCAATAACACACAAAAAACGTTGTACTTTTAAAAAAGATCTATAAATGCAATTATTTTATACTCCTGAAATTTCAAAATCCACACAACAATACACTTTCGATAAAACAGAAAGCAGACATATTGTGAAAGTTCTTCGAAAAAAAGAAGGTGGTATAATTTTAATTACGAATGGTTTAGGTGATTTATTCACTTCTGAAATATTAGTTGCAAATGAGAAAAGGTGTTTGATTAAAATAATTTCAACAGAAACAAAGCAAAAACCATGGGAATACTACCTTCATATTGCAATTGCTCCAACTAAATTAAACGACAGATTTGAATGGTTTTTAGAAAAAGCAACTGAAATTGGTATTGATGAAATTACACCAATTATTTGCGAACATTCTGAAAGAAAAATTTTAAAAACCGACAGAATGGAAAAAATAATTCATTCAGCAGCAAAACAATCTCTAAAATTTCATTATCCAAAATTAAATGAACCAATTCATTTTAATGAGTTTATTAAAAACCCTTTTGAAGGAGAATTATTCATTGCACATTGTGAAGAAACTTCAAAAAAGTCATTAAAAACTGAATTAAAACCTTTTACCAAAATTACTATTCTTATTGGACCTGAAGGAGACTTTTCATCCAAAGAAATTAAGCAAAGTTTGGAACATTCGTTTATTCCTGTATCTTTGGGAAATAGCAGATTAAGAACTGAAACTGCTGGAATAGTAGCTGCTCACAGTGTAGCTTTTGTAAATGAGTAAACAAATGAAGTTTTTAAAAAAAATATTTTTTGGAGCAATTTGTATGTTAACATTTAGCTCAATTTCAGCTCAACAAATAGCTGTTCTAAAATATAATGGTGGTGGTGATTGGTATGCAAATCCTACTGCTTTACCTAATTTAATTAAATTTTGCAATAGCACAATAAACACATCCATCAAAGAAAATCCCGAATCTGTTGCCATAAATAGCAGTGACCTTTTCAATTACCCAATAGTTTTTATGACTGGCCATGGAAATGTTTATTTTTCTGAAGATGATGCTGAAAACATAAAAAACTATCTTACTTCAGGAGGTTTTTTACATATTTCTGATAATTATGGACTAGATAAATTTATTAGAAGAGAAATTAAAAAAATATTCCCTACATTAGAATTTCAAGAATTACCATATAACCATCCCATTTTTCATCAAACATATAATTTTGAAAAAGGTGCACCAAAAATTCATGAACACGATAATAAAGCAGCACAAGGATTTGGTTTGTTTTATGAAGGTAGATTAATTTGTTTTTACGATTATGAGACAGATTTAAGCGATGGCTGGGAAGATGAAGAAATACATAATGATCCTTATGAAATTCGACTAAAAGCTTTGAAAATGGGTGCAAATATTATTGAATACGCTTTTAAAAATTAATATGGTTGAAAATTTAGACTCACTCCAAATCAACTTTGATACTGAAGGACTTTGGGTTCTTAATATAACTCTTGCAATAATAATGTTTGGGGTAGCTTTAGGAATTACTATAGATGACTTTAAAAGGCTTTTTCAAAATCCTAAAATATTATTTACAGGTATTATTTCTCAATTTATTTTATTACCACTTGTTACCTTTATTTTTATAAAATTAGTAAATCCTATGCCTAGTATTGCATTAGGCATGCTGATGGTTGCTGCTTGTCCAGGAGGAAATATTTCAAATTTTATGACACAAATGGCTAAAGGAAATGCAGCCTTGTCTGTTAGCTTAACAGCTTTTGCCACTTTAGTTTCCTTAGTTATGACCCCTTTTAACTTAAGTTTTTGGGGGAATATGTATGCACCAACTGCTGAAATTCTTCAAACAATTGAACTTGACCCAATGGAATTGGTAAAACTAGTAACTTTAATTTTAGGGATTCCTTTAATTTTAGGTATGCTGGTTAGAAAATATAAACCCGAACTATCTGCTAAATTATCGAAAATACTGAAGCCAATATCTCTAATTATATTTATGCTTTTTATTGTAATAGCATTTTATGATAATTTCAATATTTTCATAAATTATATACACTATGTTTTAATATTAGTAATTGCTCATAACTTATTAGCTTTATTATTAGGTTTTTACTTTGCAAAAGCAATGAGACTCTCTTATAAAGATCAAAAAACATTATCAATTGAAACAGGTATTCAAAATTCTGGACTTGGTTTATTATTAATTTTTAGTTTTTTCCACGGTTTAGGAGGAATGGCTTTACTAGTTGCATTTTGGGCAATTTGGGATATTTTTTCGGGTCTTATTTTAGCAAGTTATTGGGCAAAACAAAAAACTAAAAATTAGAGCTTTGGAAAATAGCTGGTATAAAATTATAAGGTTTTATGTGAAAATAGGACTTTTTTTTACTTTGAAAAAAATTACGGTTTTTGGAAAAGAAAACATACCAAAAAAAGGAGCTGTCCTATTTGTAGGAAATCACCAAAATGCACTAATTGATGCTATCTTAATTCCAACTACCAACAACAGAAACATTCATTTTTTAACACGTGCAAGTGCATTTAAAAACAAGTTAGCGAATAAATTATTGCGATCTTTAAATATGATTCCTGTTTACAGACTTAGAGATGGAAAACAAAGTATGTTAAAAAACATTCAGATTTTTGAACAATGTTTTGAATTTTTAAAAAATGAAAAAGCTGTTGAAATTTTTGCTGAAGGTGAGCACCATTTATTAAGAAGAATTATCCCTTTAAAGAAAGGATTTGCAAGAATTATACTAGGTACACTTCAAAAATATCCAGATTTAGAAATTCAAATTGTACCAGTTGGCATTAACTATGATAAACATTTAGAATACCCTTGCAGCACATCAATTTACTACGGTGCACCAATAAGAGCAAATGATTTTTTTAATATAGAGAACCCTGATTATACTTTTAAAGATATTATAAAAGAAGTAAAAAACTCTTTAGAAGAATTAACATTACATATTGAAGATACTAAAAATTACGATGAAATTTTATCAAAATTAGAGGCTGTAAAAGTAGATTATTTGAACCCTATAAAGGCAAATAAAATAGTTGAAACCATAAATAATCAAACTTTACCTTTTAGTAAAGATTCTATAAATTGGTTTCAGCCTTTACACTTTTTAGCAAAATTAAATAGTGTTTTTCCATTATTAATTTGGTATTATTTAAAGCCAAAAATTAAAGATAAAATTTTTACAAACACTTTCCGTTTTGCTTTAATTACAACAATTTTTCCTCTTTTTTATTTAATACAATCATTCATAATTTATGTATTTTTCAACTTAAATTATGCTTTATTATATGTATCAACTTGTATTATATTAGGAATAATTTCAACTAAAACAATGAGAGTTAGTTAATAATTGCATCTTGAATATATTGCTGAATTTGAGTTCTAATATTCTCATTTACTAAACCTCTATTTTCAGCAGTTGGATAAACTCTATTTGATAAAAATACATACACAATTTCAGATTCAGGATCGGCCCATGTATAAGTTCCTGTAAAACCACTATGACCAAAACTTTTATCTGAAACACAGCTACATGTAGCTTTTTCTGCTTCCACTAATTGGGGTTTGTCAAAACCAAGACCTTTTCTAACTTTTTTATCTTCAAAATAGCGGTGATTAAAAGTGTCAATAGTTGATGGTTGAAAATATCGTTTTCCCCCGTAATAACCTTTTTGAAGATACATTTGCATTAATTTAGCAACATCGTTAGCATTTGCAAACAAACCAGCATGACCACCAATTCCACCTTGCATTGCCGCTCCCATATCATGAACATATCCATGTACTAATTCATACCTATAATATTCATCTTTTTCAGTAGGAACAATTTCATTCAAATCAAATTTTTCAATTGGTAAATACGTTGTTCTGTTAGCTCCAATAGATTTGTAAAAATGAGATTGAGTTAAATCGTTTAAATTCTTACGGTAGTATTTTTCTAAATAATCTTTAAACAAAAAATAAGACAAATCACTGTATTTATATTGTTGTTTATCTAATAAATCAGTTTTTGCAATTATATCAATAATTGAATCTTTATAATCACTTCTTAAATATAAATTATTTGAAACTTTTAAATTAAATTTCCTTGAAAGTTCTGTCCTATAGTACTCTTCAGATGGATGCTTAGTACTATCTAACGTTTTTAAATAAAAAGGAATCCAAGCTTGTAATCTTCCATAATGGGACAATACCTCTTTTACTGTTAATTTACCCTTATTGGTTTTTTTTAATTTAGGCAATAAGCTTGCTAAAGTACTTTCTATTTTAAATTCTCCTTCTTCTTCCAACTCCATAATTAATGGTAAAGTGGCTAATATTTTAGTCATTGATGCTACATCATATAGGTGATTATTTTCAACCTTAACAGATTCATTATCTGAATGTTTACCAAAACTTTTATTATAAATCACAGTTCCTTTTCTAGCAACTAAAATTTGCATTCCTGGAGCCATTTTTTCCTTTAAAATAATTGAGGCCATAGAATCTATTTTTTTTAATTTCAAACTACTCATTCCCATTTCTTCTGGAATTGAGTATGCTAGTCTTTTTAATGAAGTTGAAATTAATCCGTGACCTTCGGCAAAATTATTCTTTATTGATACAGGCAACTTGCCTTTAGTTTCTAAAGCTCCAAATATCATTTGCCCTGATATTTCTTGTGCTAAAATGCTATTTTGATATGAAACAACCAACCCTTCAATATTTTGAAAAGTTTTTATATCTAATAAACTGTAAGGGCTAGCAAAAACATCAATAATAACTTTTTTCAACCTCGCTATTTCCTGAATCCAAACAAGGTCTTTATCTAAGAATTTATAATCTTTCCATGGATTTAAGTTGGATTTATGGTAACCAATAATAACCAAATTATATGGCGCTAATTGGGTTATTAAATCATCTAAATTTTCGCTTGAAATAACATCAACATTTGTATAATTTTTCAACATATTCACAAATGAATTTCCATCATCATCTCCAAATTTTACATATGCAATATTCTTTTTCTCTAAATTTTGAATTGGAAATATATTGTTTTCATTTATTAGTAATGATATAGAATTTTCAACCAAAGATCTATGTAATAATTCATCTTCAATTGCATTTAAATCATTTTGTAAGTTTTCAATTTCAACTAATTTTGACTTATTTAAACCTGCCCAATATTTAGCTTTTAATATTTTTTCAACTGAATAATTTATTCTTTCTTCAGTAATAATTTTATTTTCTAATGCACTTTTAATTTTTAAAACAGATGAAGGTACATTTTCAGGAATTAATAAAATATCATTCCCAGCTAACAATGCAGCTAAATCAATATCTCCAGGCTCTGCATAATC
>Ga0102812_10000262_pt1 | contig 39259 bp, 33 predicted proteins | sample ColrivemetaGS713_FD_79334 | JGI IMG/M metagenome (GOLD analysis project Ga0102812, IMG submission 79334) | Estuarine microbial communities from the Columbia River estuary - Flood tide ETM metaG S.713 | ecosystem: Environmental > Aquatic > Marine > Intertidal zone > Estuary | place: USA...
AGGTGACCTTTCTAAAACAAAATACCTTGGAGATATCTGTTTGAATCCAAACATGCCGAACCTTGAGGAAGAGATAAAATATCGTGAAAAATTACTGGACATCATGATCACAAACTATAAAATGGGTAAAGCACTGAATAAAGAGTTTTACGATGTGAACATGAACAATTACGAGGAAGGTGAAGGGGATATGGAGATGATGGAAGAGGAAGAGATGGGAGAATAATCTTAGGAAGGCAGTCAAATTGTTCTTAACTTTGATCTTCATTCAAGAATCATGATAAAATTAGAGATCATCGCCGGTAAACCATCTGGTTCAATGGTGATCCTTGCCGATAAAAAGAACATTCCAGAAGGAATCGATAAGGGATTGAAGTCTACCATTGAATCTTTTGTGGGTTCAGATAAAAAGTTTGACTTTATTAAGAGTGTTGATTCATTCATTTTTTTGGTCGACCCATCCGTAAGTCCTGAAGAATTGAGAGTTACAGGTTATAAAACCTGGCAAACCTTATCCAAGGAAATTAAGAGCTTGACTGTTTTTGGAGCAAAGAAATCTGTGAGCCTTTGGGCAGAGGGATTTTTACTTTCGTCCTATTCATTTCAGAAATACAAGAAAAAAGCAGATCGAAAAGAACTTGAATTACTTGGTTTTAGAGATAACCTTTCTGAAAAGGACCTTGTTCGTTTGAACAACGTTTATCAAACAGTGCATTGGACAAGAGACTTGGTTAATGAGCCTATTTCTTACCTGACAGCTGAGAAGCTGGGAGAGGAGATCAAAGATTCATTGAACATTGAAGGCGTAAGTGTTAGGGTTCTTGGAAAAACACAGATTGAGTCTTTAAAAATGGGCGGTTTACTTGCTGTCAACAAAGGTTCAATTGATCCTCCAAGTTTCACCATTATTGAATATAAGCCCAAGAATGCGAAGAATACTAAACCAATTGTATTGGTTGGAAAAGGGGTGGTATATGATACCGGTGGATTAAGTTTGAAACCAACACCTGGGTCAATGGATGTCATGAAAAGTGACATGGCCGGTGCTGCAGCTGTGGCCGGAGCAATTCGTCTATCCGCCTTATCAGGAATAGATGCGTACATTATAGGGTTAATTCCTGCAACTGATAATCGTCCCGGAGGTAATGCCTATACTCCTGGTGATGTGATCAATATGTTCGACGGAACGACTGTGGAAGTGTTGAACACCGATGCTGAAGGAAGAATGATCCTTGCGGATGCCATTGCATATGCAGATAAATTCAAGCCTCAATTAGTAATAAGTCTTGCTACGCTGACAGGAGCAGCGGTGAGAGCAATCGGAACCAAAGCGGCTATAGCAATGGGGAATGCAAAAGATGAGGTGTTCGACAAGTTGGAGGAAGCGGGTAGTGTCGAACATGAAAGAGTCGTTCGTTTTCCATTCTGGGACGAATATGGTGAAGAAATGAAGTCGGATATTGCTGATCTGAAGAATATTGGAGGGCCAAATGCCGGAATGATCACTGCTGGAAAATTTCTGGAGCATTTCACAAAGCATCCATATATTCATATAGATGTTGCTGGTCCAGCATGGTTGGATTCGCCTGAAAATTACAAAGGAAAGGGAGGAACAGGATACGGAGTAAGATTGCTTTGCAACTTCATGAAAAAGATGATTTAAATGGAAAAAGAAAAAGATTACGTCAACCCGAATCCAATTAAGGTGGGAATATCGATAGGAGACATCAATGGGATTGGTCCAGAGATCATCATGAAGGTATTCAAAGACCCTCGGATGTCCATTGATTGCACACCCATAATCTATGGTTCTACCAAGGTATTCGCTCATTACAAGAAAGTATTGGATGAGAATGATTTTAGCTACCAGTCATGTAAATCAGCGAGTGAAGCGCATTCGAAGAAGGTGAATGTTGTCAATGCATGGCAGGATGATATTGCGATCGAAGAGGGTAAAATGACCGAGGAAGGGGGTAAGGCAGCTTTTGCTGCTTTGGAGTTAGCTACTCAAGAATTGGCTTCGGGAAAGATCGATGTGCTAGTTACGGCACCGATCTCGAAGGAAGCAATTGTTAAGGCAGGATTTAAATTTCCAGGGCATACAGAATATCTTGCAGACCTTTCCGGTGAGAAAGATGCACTTATGATCATGGTTTCATCAGCATTGAAGGTTGCCCTTGTTACAAGTCATATTCCATTGAAAGATGTTTCGACAGCGTTGACAAGAGAAAAGATCGTTGATAAAATCAAGGCTTTCGATCAGAGTTTACGTAAAGATTTTGGAGTGATCAGACCGAAGATCGCAGTGTTTGGAGTGAATCCTCACGCAGGTGAAAATGGGAAAATGGGTGCTGAAGAACAAGAGATCATCACTCCGGCGATCAACGCGGCAAAAAATGCAGATATTTTAGCTTTCGGGCCTTATCCGGCGGATGGGTTTTTTGGATCCAATGCGATGAAGGGGTTTGATGGAGTGCTAGCCATGTATCACGACCAGGGATTAGCTGCATTTAAAGCACTGGCCTTTGAAGAGGGAGTGAATTATACAGCAGGATTACCAATAGTTCGTACTTCTCCGGATCATGGAACTGCATTTGACATTGTTGGAAAGGGAATCGCTTCAGAGCAATCGCTTAGAAGTGCAATCTATACGGCAATGGATGTTTTTAAAAACAGAAAAATGCATCGAGAGATCAATGCAAATCCATTGAAATCTCAGGTCAGAGAACGCAAAAGAGAAGGAGAAGAGATTGAATAATTTCGATATAAATTAAAAAAAGAGGGAAAGGAATTCAGTTTAAGTTAAAATTGTTACCTTTGCCTCCCAATTTTCAAGCGATTTGAAGTCAAAAAGGGAATATATAATACCTTTTGTGGGCCTAAAGATTGGGACACATAAGTTTGATTTTCAGATCGATGATTCGTTCTTTGAAGACCGGGAGTACTCAATGATCCAAAGCGGTAAAGTGTCAGTTACACTTGAGCTTGAAAAAAAGGAAACAATGTTGATCGGGCATTATACGGCCGATGGAATTGTTTCTGTTGAATGTGATCGTTGTACGGATCAGGTGGAAATTCCTGTAAGAGGAGATTTTCAGTTGATCTATAAGTTTGGAACCGAACCATCTGATGATGAAACATTAATTGTGTTGCATCCGGATGAGTACGAGATCGACGTAAGAGATAGTATTTATGAGCTAATTACTGTCATCTTACCCTCAAAATTTGTTCACCCAGCTGGTGAATGTAATGAGGAAATGATCGAAATTCTAAACCAATACTCTTTGGTTGCCGATGATGAAGAAGATGAAGAATGGGAAGATGACGACGAGGAATGGGACGACGACGAGGAATGGGACGACGATGAGGATGAGGATGGAGACTGGGATGAGGATGAAGATGAGGGAGGTGATGACGGTCCGATTGATCCACGTTGGTCAGCATTAAAAAATTTGAATTAAACAGTTAATAATAAGTACAAATGGCACATCCTAAGCGAAAAATATCGAAGACGAGACGTGATAAGAGAAGAACTCACGTGAAGGCCGTTGCGAATAACATCGCTATTTGTCCTACGACAGGGCAACCTCATTTATTCCACCATGCTTACTGGCATGAAGGAAAACTGTATTACAAAGGAAAAGTTGTAGCAGAAAAAGAAGTAGCAGTTTAATCTGCGCTAATCTGACTCTTCTTTCATGAAGATAGGAATAGATATCTTAGGTGGAGATTTTGCTCCTGATGCGAATATTTCAGGGGCGGTTCTTGCCAAAAAGGAACTTCCAAACGATGTTCAACTCGTGTTGATAGGCGACAGGGATCAGATCTCTAGTGGCCTTTTGTCGTTGGATCAGGATCCATCGGATTATGAGATCGTTCATGCTCCAGACGTGATTACGATGCATGACCATCCTACACGAGCTATTCCTCAAAAGCCTAATAGTAGTATAGCTGTCGGATTTGATCTTCTTGCGAAGAAAGAAATCAATGCGTTTGCAAGTACAGGAAACACAGGTGCGATGCTTGTGGGTTCAATCTACAAGATCAACACAATTCCTGGAATCATCAGACCGTGTATTACCTCCACTTTACCAGCGATTGACGGTTCAAAAACCATTTTATTGGATGTGGGTTCGAATGCCGATTGTAAAGCAGATGTATTGTATCAGTTTGCAGTTCTTGGAACCCTATATTCCAAAAACGTTTATGGAGTGGAAAAGCCGAGAGTGGCTCTATTGAATATCGGAGAAGAAGATTCAAAAGGAAACCTACTGACTCTTGCAGCCCATAAACTAATGGCTGAATCAGATGATATCCATTTCGTTGGAAATTTGGAAGGCAGAGACATATTCATGGGCAAGGCAGATGTCATTGTTTGTGATGGTTTCACTGGTAACGTGGTATTGAAGGAGGCAGAAGGAATTTATTCCTTGATGAAAATGAGAGGGATCAAAGACGAGTACTTTGATCGCTTCAATTATGAAAATTACGGTGGCACCCCAATTCTTGGAGTTAAAGGAAACGTGATCATTGGTCATGGTATTTCCAATGATGTGGCCGTTAAGAATATGATTTTACATGCCGGCGATGTTGCCTTATCGGGGTTGGCGTCAAAGGTGAACGAGGCATTTAATTAATATGGGAAAGATCACAGCAGCAATTACCGGAGTACAAGGATACCTTCCGAAAGATGTAATGACTAATGAAGATCTTGCGAAGATCGTAGATACTTCTGACGAGTGGATCACTACTAGGACAGGTATTAAGGAGCGAAGAGTAATGCGCGACGGAGCTTCTTCTGATATGGCAGCTGAAGCCGTTAAAGCTTTACTGGAGAAAAAAGGTGTTGATCCATCAGAAATCGAATTGGTGATCGTAGCTACGGTTACTCCAGATTATCCTTTCCCGAGTACAGCAAATGTAGTTTGTGATAAAGCCGGGATGAAAAATGCATGGGGGTTTGATTTGAACTCGGCATGTTCAGGATTCATTTATGCACTTTCTACAGGAGCTCAGTTTATTGAAACAGGCCGTCATAAGAAGGTGTTAGTGATTGGGGTAGATAAAATGACATCGATCATTGATTATCAGGACAGAACAACTTGTGTGATCTTTGGAGATGGTGCAGGTGCAGTTCTTTTGGAACCAAATGATGAAGGTAACGGTGTACTAGATTATATCTTGAGATCTGATGGTTCGGGAAGACAATATTTGATCCAGCCAGCAGGTGGATCTGCATGTCCACCATCACATCAGTCAGTGGAAGAGAGAATGCACTTTGTGAAACAAGAAGGAAAACAAGTGTTCAAATTTGCTGTGACGAACATGGCAGATGTATCTGCTGAGATCATGGAAAAGAATAACCTTAGCTCAGATGATGTTGATTGGTTAGTGCCTCATCAGGCGAATCTTAGAATCATCGATGCAACTGCAGATCGAATGGGCCTAACAAAGGAGAAAGTGATGATCAATATCCAGAAATACGGAAACACAACGGCAGCAACGTTACCATTGTGTTTGTGGGATTATGAGAATCAACTCAAGAAAGGAGACAATGTAATTCTTTCGGCCTTTGGAGGAGGCTTCACCTGGGGTGCAGTTTACCTGAAATGGGCTTATTAATTACCGAAAAAAACTAACTTTACCCTCAAATAATTGAAAAGTATGAATCTGAATGAAATTCAAGACCTGATCAAGTTTGTAGCGAAATCAGGAGTGACAGAAGTCGAGATCGAACAGAAGGACTTCAAGATCACGATCAAATCAGAAGGAAAAAATAAAGGAACAGATACTCCTATTATTGTCCAGGCTGCTGCCCCTGCACCACTTCCTGTGGCGCCAGTTGCTGCTGCTCCTGTGGCTCCGGTTGCTGCTGCTCCGGCGGCTACACCTGCTGCTCCAGCTGCGGATGATGACTCAAAGTACATCACAATTAAATCGCCAATGATCGGAACATTCTACCGTTCACCTGGACCAGACAAGGATTCATTTGTGAATGTAGGAGACAACATCAACAAAGGGGATACGATCTGTATTATTGAAGCGATGAAATTGTTCAACGAGATCGAATCAGAAGTTGCTGGTAAGATCGTGAAAGTATTGGTTGACGATGCTTCTCCGGTTGAATATGATCAGCCTTTATTCCTTGTTGATCCTGCTTAATTTGACTGTTGAATAACTGAAAGACAGTTATTCATTCATCCAAAACGAGTTTTATGTTTAAAAAGATATTGATTGCCAATAGAGGTGAGATCGCATTGCGTGTGATCAGAACCTGTAAGGAGATGGGGATCAAAACAGTTGCCGTTTATTCGACAGCAGATAAAGACAGTTTACCTGTTCGATTTGCAGATGAAGCGGTTTGTATCGGTCCGGCGGTAAGTGCGAAGTCTTACCTGTCTATCCCAAATATCATTGCTGCGGCAGAGATCACAAATGCAGATGCTATTCACCCAGGCTACGGATTCCTTTCAGAGAATGAAAAGTTCTCTAAAGTTTGTCAGGAGCATGGGATCAAGTTCATTGGTGCCTTACCAGAGCAAATTGCAGGAATGGGAGATAAAGCAACAGCTAAAGCTACTATGATCAAAGCTGGGGTACCTTGTATTCCTGGTTCTAAAGGACTGTTAAAAGATCTTGATGACGCTAAAAAGATAGCGAAAGAGATTAAATACCCGATCATCCTTAAAGCAACTGCCGGTGGTGGTGGTAAGGGTATGAGAATCGTTTGGAAAGAAGAGGATATCCAGGCTGCATGGGATTCTGCACGTCAGGAAGCTGGCGCTGCATTTGGTAACGATGGTATTTATATGGAGAAATTCATTGAAGAGCCTCGTCACATTGAGATCCAGATCGCTGGAGACCAATACGGAAATGCTTGTCACTTATCAGAAAGAGATTGTTCGATCCAGAGAAGACACCAGAAATTAGTTGAAGAGACGCCTTCTCCATTCATGACAGATGAACTTCGTGAGAGAATGGGTGCTGCAGCTATCAAGGCGGCAAAAGCCGTAAGATATGAAGGTGTAGGTACGGTTGAATTCCTTGTTGATAAGAACAGAGATTTCTATTTCATGGAAATGAATACGCGTATCCAGGTCGAGCATACGATCACAGAAGAGGTAATCGATTACGATTTGATCAAAGAGCAGATCAAGATCGCTGCAGGTGAAAAGATCTCTGGAAAAAATTACCTTCCTCATTTGCATGCGATCCAGTGTCGTATCAATGCGGAAGATCCTTACAATGATTTCAGACCTTCTCCAGGAAAAATTACTTCATATCATTCACCAGGTGGACATGGTGTTCGAATTGACACACATGCCTATGCAGGATATACAATCCCACCGAATTATGACTCAATGATCGGTAAACTGATCGTTGTTGCTCAAACACGTGAAGAAGCGATCCTGAAAATGAAACGTGCTCTTGATGAGTATATCATTGAAGGAATAAAAACGACAATTCCTTTCCATCAGAAATTAATGGACAATGAAGATTTCCGCAAAGGAAACTTCACCACGAAATTCATGGAGACATTTGAATTTTAATAAATGAAAAGGCCGACTAATTAGTCGGCCTTTTTTATTTCAAAGCGTTGATTGCATTTTCATAGTCGGGTTCAGAAGAAAGCTCTTTCACCAATTCGGTATATAAGATTCGACCTTTTTCATCCAGAACGATCACAGCCCTTGCATGCAGCCCTTCCAATGGACCATCGATCATGTGTAACCCCATTGCCTTACCAAATTGTCCATCAACATAATCAGAAAGTGTAAACACATTTTCGATGCCTTCAGCACCACAAAATCTTTTTTGAGCAAATGGCAGATCCCTGGAGATACAATAGACTTTCACGCCATCCAATTGCGCTGCGCGTTTGTTGAATTCTCGCACGGAAGTCGCACACGTCGAAGTATCAATACTGGGAAAGATGTTAAGGATCGACTTCTCACCGATCATTTGATTGCTGTCCATCCAGCTGAGATCTGGTTTTTTTAACTTGAATTGGGAGATGATTGTTCCGACAGGAGGCAATTCTCCATTGGTTTGAATTTGTTTTTCTCTAAGAGTGATCTGTGCCATGCTTTTCTTTTTGTTTTAACCAATATAACATAAATACGACGATCAAGCATATGATTGCCATGAACCACCAGGTAATCGGAAAGCCGAATTGATGGATCAATTGAAACCCGCCATTATGTGCGAATATATGCCCGATGGAAAAAGAGAGGCTGAATAAAGCCATGTATTGTCCTACGAGTCCCCGATGACTCCTGTTGAGCGCATATGAATTGGCAAAAGGGAAAGCGATCACTTCTGCAAATGACATCAAGGTCATTCCGATCCACAATAAAGCCACATGATGTCCGATCTGTAAAACCAGGAAAGAAAAGAAAAGTAAAATGGCACCTAAATAAACGTAGGGGAGATCACCCTTTTTCTTTTTTTCAAAGTAATGTACCACAGGCATTTCAATGATAAAAACCAGAAAACCATTAAAGCCCATCAGGATCCCAACCTCTTTCTCAGTTAAGCCATAGTCTTCATTGTAGTAATATGGTATCGTCGAGAAATACTGTAAAAACGCAAACGCAAAAAAGATCAAAGCAAGAATAAAACCGAGGAATTCTTTATCCTTATAAGCTGATTCAGAAGCTTGTGGTTCTTTTGAAGTTTGCTCCGGATTATTTTCTTTCGGTCGCAAAACCAGGATCATGAGGCCCATTGCAAGTATACTGGTAATTCCATCCACCCAAAAAAGGGAATGATACCCGTATGTATAGATTAGATAACCTCCCACCGCAGGGCCTGCAGAAAATCCAAGATTTATTGCTAGACGGATCAGGGACGTTGATCTCGTTCTGTTTGTATGATCAGTGTAGGATCTAAGTGCTGCAAAAGAGGCAGGTCTGAAAATGTCAGCAAGCAGAACGACCATAAAGACCATAAGGATGATCTGCCAGAAATCCTGAGCAAATTGGGTAAGGATATAGAACAATCCTGAGCTGAAGAGCGAAAACACCATGGTTTTGTATGGACCAATTTTATCACTGATCTTTCCTCCCAGATAGGCACCTGCAATACTGCCTGCGCCAAAAGCGGTCATGATCCATCCGACTTGTCCTAGCGAGAAATCTTTTTCTTTAGTTAGGTATAGAGAAAGAAAAGGAATCACCATGGTTCCTGAACGATTGATCAATGTGATCAATGCCAGCCACCAGGCTTCTACCGGAAGCCCTCTGAATGAATCCAGATAACTACTATATAGTTTTTTGATCATATAAAAAAAGGTCCAACATGTGGACCTTTTACTGATTATTGATTAATCTGTTATAGTCCTAATAATACCTGAACTGGATCTTTTGCACCAAAGAGCATTTTTTCCGGGTTCTCAAGCATTTCTTTTACCTTCACAAGGAAACCTACCGATTCCTTCCCATCGATGATTCTGTGGTCATAAGATAACGCCACATACATGATTGGACGGATCTCTACTTTGCCATTGATTGCTACAGGTCTTTCCACTACATTGTGCATTCCAAGAATAGCCGATTGAGGAGGATTGATGATCGGTGTAGACAGCATTGAACCAAAGACACCACCATTAGTGATCGTGAATGTACCTCCTGTCATATCATCCGGAGTGATCTTACCATCTCTTGCTTTGATTGCCAGACGCTTGATCTCTCTTTCGATTTCTGCAAGTGACATTTGCTCTGCATTTCTGACTACAGGAACCATTAATCCTTTAGGTGAAGAAACGGCAATACCGATATCCGCATAATTTTGGAATACCATCTCATTCCCGTCTATCTGAGCGTTTACTGCTGGATAAAGATTCAACGCCTCAGTTACAGCTTTCGTGAAGAAAGACATAAATCCAAGATTCACCTCATGATGCTTTGCAAACGCATCCTTATACTTTGCACGAATATCCATGATCGGCTTCATATCGACCTCATTGAAGGTGGTCAACATTGCCGTTTCATTTTTAACCGAAACAAGTCGTTCTGCGATCTTACGTCTAAGCATAGACATTTTTTCTCTATTCTGATCACGCGAACCACCCCATCCTTGCGCATCAGCAGTTGAGAATCCTCCTGACATAGCCGTGATCACATCTTGTTTTGTGATTCTGCCATCTTTTCCTGTTCCATTGATCCTGTTGGCAGCAAGTCCATTTTCAGCGATCATTTTTGAAGCAGCAGGAGATGTTGTTCCTGTAGCATAACTATCCTCTTTCTTTACTGGATCCGGATTTGGTGCAGCCACAGCTTTTTCAGCTACAGGAGCAGCTTTCACTTCCTCCTTTTTCTCCTCTACTTTTTCTGCTTTTGGAGCCGCTCCCTCTGGTCGAGCAGCAGAAGTATCGATCAAACAAACAACTTGTCCTACCTTTACTACATCTCCTTCACCTGCCTTAAGCGTAATTATACCACTTTCTTCAGCAGGAAGTTCTAATGTTGCTTTATCAGAATCAACTTCGGCAATTGCCTGATCCTTTTCAACATAATCACCACCAGATACCAGCCATTGAGCTATTTCAACTTCTGAGATCGATTCTCCCGGACTGGGAACTTTCATTTCTAAAACTGACATATGCGTCTATTTATAGGGAATTCTTATTACTTAACTTTCACTTTTGCATAGCTGAAAAGGTCTGCAAACAATTGCTTCAAACGCTTTTCATGCAATTTCTTTGATCCTTCAGCGGCAGCCGCTGTGGCATTTCTACAAATACCAACGAATGGGATCGATCTCATTGACATCGCAATGTAGGTCCAAGCTCCCATATTAGCTGGCTCTTCCTGTGCCCAGAGAATATTCTTGGCATTCTTGTATTTGCCTATTACCGCCTCGATCTGTTTCTGCGGAAGTGGATACAATTGCTCTATACGAACGAAAGCCATGTTTTCTACTCCAAGCTCCTGAGCTTTAACCTTCATTTCATAGTAGAACTTACCAGAACAGAAAACAACAGTATCAATAGAAGCAACTTTTGCAGCAGAGTCATCGATCACTTCCTGGAAGCTTCCTTTTGCCATTTCATCAAGAGAGGAAACTGCTTCAGGGTAACGAAGGATCATTTTCGGAGAGAAAACAACCAGCGGTTTTCTGAAATCCCTTTTCAATTGTCTTCTCAACAAATGGAAATGATTGGCAGGAGTAGAGGTGTTTACCACTTGCATGTTCAGATCAGCACACTGCTGAAGGAAACGTTCCATACGACCAGATGAGGGCTCTGCACCCTGACCTTCGTATCCATGTGGTAAAAGCATGACCAAACCACTTTGTGTAGCCCATTTGTCTTCACCTGCAGAAATGAACTGGTCAATCATGATCTGTGCACCATTGAAGAAGTCTCCAAACTGCGCTTCCCAGATCGTTAAACCATTTGGTGTAGCCAAAGAGTAACCATATTCAAATCCTAAAACACCATACTCCGAAAGCAATGAGTTATATACATTGAACTTCGCCTGTTTAGCTGACAAAAGATTCAGTGTTTCAATTTCTTCTTCGGTATCTTCCGTCTTAACGACAGCATGTCTGTGAGAGAAAGTACCTCTTTCGACATCCTGACCAGAAATTCGAACCGGATGGCCTTCTTCTAATAATGTAGCATATGCCAGCATTTCCGCTGTCCCCCAATCCAGTTTGTCTTCTTTAACAGCATTCATTCTGTCTTCAAAGATCTTAGCGATCTTACGGAAGTATTTCTTTCCTTCAGGAAGCGTAGATAATTTGATCCCCAACTCATAGAGTTTCTTTTTATCAATTCCTGTTGTCGGAGAATTGTCAAAATCAACTGCATTTGCATGTCTGAATCCTTCCCAGGTAGAACTTAAGAAATCATAGACAAGGGCTTTTTCCATTTTTCTGGATGCTTCGAATTCATCCTCAAGGAATGCATTATAGTCTGCTTCGATCTTTTTTGCCTCATCCTTTGAAATAACACCTTCACCTTCAAGTTGCTTCAGGTAGATATCTTTTGGATTTGGGTGCTTAGCAATGATGTTGTATAGATTTGGCTGAGTGAACTTAGGCTCATCCCCTTCGTTGTGGCCATACTTTCTATAGCACAAAAGATCAATAAATATATCTCTATTGAATTTCTGACGATACTCCATCGCGATCTCGATCGTCTGAACCACTGCTTCAACATCATCTCCATTCACATGGAATACTGGACAAAGCGTCGTTTTGGCTACATCTGTACAGTAGGTTGATGAACGAGCATCTAAATAGTTCGTCGTAAATCCAACCTGGTTGTTAACTACAATATGAATGGTACCACCTGCACGATAACCATCAAGTTGAGCCATCTGGATCGTTTCATAAACGATACCTTGACCAGCAACAGCGGCATCACCATGGATCAAAACCGGACAAATCTTATTTTCATCGTGTAAAATGTGATCAACCTTAGCTCTTGCGATACCTTCAACAACTGTATTTACCGCTTCCAGGTGAGAAGGGTTTGGAGAAAGTGTTAATCCAATATTTTTACCATTTGGCAAAGTAAGGTGTGATGTAAAACCTTGATGGTACTTCACGTCGCCATCAAAATAATCGATGGTATCAAATTCTTTTCCTTCAAATTCAGAAAAAATATCCTGAGGTCTCTTTTTGAAGATATTCGTCAACGTGTTCAAACGACCTCTGTGTGCCATTCCCATTACGAAATATTCAACTCCAAGTTCAGATCCTTTTTGAACCAAAGTGTCAAGTGCTGGGATCAGTGCTTCACCACCTTCAACAGAAAAACGTTTTTGCCCAACGAATTTTTTTCCAAGGAATGATTCAAAGCTCGATGCCTGATTCAACATTTTGAAAATATTGATCTTTCTGTCTTTATCGAATTGTGGTCTGTTCTTAAGTTCGATCTTGTTCTTGAACCAGTCAATCCTTTCCGGATCTCGCATATAGATATACTCAATACCGATGGACTGACAATAGGTCAATTCCAGATGATTAATGATTTCACGCAATGTCGCAGGACCTATCCCTACTTCTTCTCCCGCAGCGAATACCATATCCATGTCGGCTTCAGTCAAACCAAAGTTTTCGATATCAAGAGTTGGAGAATATTTTCTCCTTTCTCTTACCGGATTGGTTTTAGTAAACAAATGCCCTCTGTTGCGGTACCCGTTGATCAGGTTGATCACCTTGAATTCTTTCTGAAAATTTTCCGGAATCTCGTCTGAATCCTCGTAATTGGTGCGAGCAAAATCGAATCCTTCGAAGAATTTCTTCCAGCCAAGGTCGACACTTTCAGGGTCTTGCTGGTACATCTTGTACAAATGGTCGATTGCGTTTACATCCGCATTACCGACATATGAAACTTTATCCATGGTTTAATTGCGCAATTATGGAAGGACAAATTTAGAGAAATACCCTGATTTTGGCAGGAAAAAACGGAATTTATTTCACCCTGTTAAATATTGAACACAAAGAAAAAGATAAGGGGATGAATATGTTATGTAATGTGCTGTCTTAAAAAGACTTTGTAGGCTTCTCTTCGCAAAATCTTTTCGGCAAGAAGATCCAGAAAATCATTTTGGATGGTCAGATGGAGAAATTCTTTTTCAGGGAGGTCGATGGTATACATCAGTTGAAGTAATCTGGTCTCACCTTGTTTGATCATGTCGCTAATATTTTCCTTGATAAGCTCCTCAATATCCGTTTTGGAATAAGGAATGTTCTCAAAGTTCTCCGGGAAAAACAAATTGAATTTTGCGAAATCTTTTGATATCTGTTGTTGTGTTTTCAGTACAAAAGCTTCGTTATCGAAATATTCGATGAGTTGATAAACTGGAATCAGGTCACTCATGTTATCGCACTCCGCCACCTGCAGAGAATCCTTTTTCAGGTGTCATGAAACTTAGTTTTCCTTCAGCATCTTCTGCCATCAGGATCATTCCCTGAGATTCAATTCCTCTGATCTTTCTAGGCGCAAGATTCAATAAAACCTGAACTGTTTTACCGATCACTTCTTCTGGTGAATAGTGCTCTGCAATGCCCGATACGATTGTTCTTTTATCGATTCCTGTATTGACCAGTAATTTCAATAATTTATCGGCTTTCTCAACCTTCTCAGCTTCAAGAATGGTTCCTAAACGAATGTCCATTTTTGAAAAATCATCAAAAGTCACTTCTTCTTTTTGAGCTTCGAAATTTGACTCAACCATGTTCGCATTTTTAAGTTTACCTACCTCATTTTCAACAAGTGAATCTTCCACTTTTTGGAAGAGGATCTCAGGAGTATTTATTGTGGTGCCCGTAGAAAGCTGATCCGAATTGCCTGCTAAACCCCAGTCAGATGAATGGAAATTCACCATATTACTGATCTTCTCAGCGGTATTTGGTAAAAAAGGCTTTAGTACGATTCCCAGATTCGCTGTGATCTGAAGAGCAATATACATGATGGTTTTCACTCTTTCCGGATCTGTTTTGATCAGCTTCCAAGGTTCTTGATCCGCAAGGTATTTATTCCCTAAACGGGCAAGATTCATTGCTTCAGCCTGTGCTTCTCTCAATTTGTAAGCGTAGATCAATCGACTTATTCGCTGTGGGATTTGTTTCATTTCATCCAATGTGGAAAGATCCTCTTGGGTGTATGTTCCTGGTTGAGGTACAACTCCTTCATAATATTTAAGAGTAAGAACTAAGGCACGATTGATAAAATTTCCAAGTATGTCTGCTAATTCGCTATTGATGCGCGTCTGGTATTCTTTCCATGTAAATTCTGCATCCTTCGTTTCAGGCGCAATAGAGGTGAGAACATATTTCAATTCATCTTCTTTTCCTGGGTAGGCAGCTAAATATTCGTGTAACCAAACTGCCCAGTTGCGGGAAGTAGAAAATTTGTCTCCTTCAAGATTCAAGAATTCGGAAGCAGGGACGTTATCTGGTAAGATAAAGCCACCATGATCTTTCAACAAAATAGGAAAGATGACCGCATGAAAGACAATATTATCCTTACCGATGAAATGAACCAGCTTTCGGTCTCCGGTCCAGTAATCTTCCCAGTTTTTTCCTTCATTCAGTGCCCACTGTTTGGTAGCAGAGATGTAGCCAATTGGAGCATCTAGCCAGACATACAAAACTTTTCCTTCTGCATTTGGCAGCGGAACTTTCACTCCCCAGTCAAGGTCTCTAGTCATCGCTCTGGAATGCAAACCTCCATCAATCCATGACATACATTGTCCGATAACCTGGTTTCTCCAGCTTTTTGGATCATGTTGTTGAACTCCATCCAATTTTCCTTCTTTGATCCATTCCCTTAACCAATCTTCATGTCTTTCCATTGGAAGATACCAATGTGATGTTGTCTTCAGTACTGGAGTTTTTCCACTAAGTGTAGATTTCGGGTTGATCAACTCCGTTGGACTCAGATCAGTTCCACATTTCTCGCATTGATCTCCATACGCATTTGGGTTCTGGCATTTCGGACATTCTCCAGTAATATATCGGTCAGCTAAAAATTGCTGAAACTCTTCATCGTAATATTGTTCAGATGTTTCTTCCGTGAACTTGTCATTTTCATACAATTTCAAAAAGAAATCCTGAGATGTTTTGTGGTGGATCTCTGAAGAGGTCCTATGAAAAATGTCAAAAGAGATATTGAAGTCCTGAAAGGCTTTTCGGATGATACCGTCATACTTATCGACGATCTCGGAGGGTGTAATCCCTTCCTTTTTTGCCCTCAAGGTAATCGCAGCACCATGCTCATCACTACCACAGATAAAAGCTACATCATGTCCATTCATTCTTAGGAAACGAACAAAAATGTCAGCAGGCAGATAAACGCCGGCAACGTGTCCTAAATGAAGTGGGCCATTGGCATAGGGAAGTGCAGCAGTGACAGTAAATTTAGCTTTTGACATACTCTTGAGTTGTGCCGGCAAAGATAATTAAAACGAAAGAAGTGAAAGGTAAAGCGAAACTTTCTAAACGGATTGAACCATTTTTTCTTTCACTTCATGAAATGTGATGCCAAATCCTTCCAGTTCTGAGAGAATTGGTTCATAAAGATATTTGGTTGTCGGCAAAAGGACACCATTATGTTTGATCTCACCATTCAGAATCATTTTTGCTGCGATTGCTACTGGTAATCCTACCGTATTTGACATTGAAGTGAAGGTCTGATCCTCCCCAATGTTTACCATAGAAGAAGTAATTCTGTATTCTTCATTACCAAGAACATACTCGAATTCATGGAACATCACTAACATGTCTTTATCCTCAGGTTCGAGAACGAGTTTATCTACCAAGATCTTTTGAAGTAACTGTGCCGGTGATGCACTTTCGATTCCGATTTCACTGTCTTTAGAGAATAGACCAAGCCATTCGAATTTTTCGTAAAGATCCATTCTTTCCGGACGAAGAAACTCTTTGAATTTATCCTCAACCGAAGTACTTGGTCGATAGGGAAGAAAGGCATTTAAAAAAGATCTTGGAGTGAGTGTTTCACTCTTGTCCATCTTGTAAGAGTCATCCGTCATCCCAAGTTCTATGAATACATTCCATGCCTGACAATACCCCGGTTTTCTTAGCGTACCTCGGTATATTGTCGGGATATCCTCTAATCCGTATGTTTTGCGGTAAGAAAGCGAATCTCTGTTTGCATATCCATCGAAATCACCATATCCTGGAATGGTAATCCTGGCAAGCCGACTATAAAGTCGATTATAAGGAATGTATTTGTATTCGTTGTGATCAAGGAAACATGATGCTCCACCTTGACCCGCTAATACCACATTTCTTGGGTTCCAAGTGAATTTATAATTCCATGGGTTGTTATCACTTTCCGGAGCGATCAGACCACCACAGAATGATCTGAACGCAGTGAGTTTTCCTCCGCCTTCCTGGATTTCGTGAATGATCTTCATTGCACTCATGTGATCAATTCCTGGATCTACACCTATTTCATTCATGAAGATCAGGTGATGTTCCTTCGCTTTTTCATCCAATGCCTTCATTTCAGGGGAAATGTAAGACGGTGTGATCAGGTGTTTTCTAAAATCAATACAATCGTGTGCAACTTCAGGGTGGAAGCGAGCTGGAAGCATTGAGATCACCAGATCAGCTTTTTCGATCTCTGGTCTTCGTTCTTTAGGATCAAGCGCATTAAAGTTCAATGCAGTTGCGTTTGGATGTCCGTCGATCTTTCTTTTGACCATTTCAAGATTCTGATCAACAATCCTCAAGTGCCATTGCTGTTCATCTGATCGCTCAAGCAAATAACGGATCATTGATGAAGCTGAAAGTCCGGAGCCGAGGACGAGGATTGTTTTGTCGTTTTGCATAAAACAAATGTAATGGCTGTTTTAATTGAATGTTGTTAAAATGTTGTTTAATTTATTTAGAAATTGTTGTAAAACAAACAATTTACCGACTTAATTATTGACTTTAAAATCGTTACATAAGTTTTGAAATAGTGGAAAAAATGTATTTTTGACAGCTTAAAAATTGTTTACATGGGAAGAGCGTTTGAATACCGCAGAGCAGCTAAAGAGAAGCGTTGGGACAAAATGTCCAAGTTGTTTCCAAAATTGGGTAAGGCTATTACGATGGCAGCTAAAGAAGGAGGAGAAGATCCTGCTACAAATGCCAAGTTGAGAACAGCAATACAGAATGCCAAGGCTGAAAACATGCCGAAGGATAACATCGAGGCAGCAATTAAGCGCGCAGCTCAGAAGGACATTAGTGCCTTCACCGAGGTGATCTATGAAGGAAAAGGTCCTCATGGTGTGCTGGTGGTTGTGGAATGTGCTACAGATAATCCGACACGTACCGTTGCAAATGTGAAGTCCTATTTCAATAAAGCCGGAGGAAGTGTCGTGCCTAATGGATCGATGGATTTCATGTTTAACCGTAAGTCAGTTTTTGAGATTGACAAGACGGATGCAATTGATCCGGAAGAACTTGAACTTGAATTGATCGATGCTGGAGGCGAAGAAATTGAAGTGACGGAAGACAAGATCTTCGTGTATGGGGATTATACTGCTTTTGGTACGATTGCGAAGGCATTGGAAGACATGAATATTGAGGTTCAGAAATCGAATCTACAACGCATCCCGACTTCTCCAATTGAGCTTACCGAAGAGCAAATGGCCGAAGTAGAGAAAATGCTCGATAAGATCGAAGACGACGACGATATACAGCAGGTCTTTACCAATATTGCCTAAAGATTGCTATCTTCGACAAATAATAAATTCAGAGAATCGGAGTTATTGTTAGCGCAATAACTCTTTTTATCTTAAATAAGGCATGATCCGACCATTCAGATTAGTAGCGTTTACCATTGTGTTGTCAGCAATTTTGCTGGCTTGCTCCACGGAGAAAAATACGGTCGTGAACAGAACTTATCATGGAATGACTGCCAGATACAATGGGCATTTCAATGCTACTGAATTGTTGCGTCAGGCAATGTCCGGTTATCACAACTCGCTTAAAGAAGATTATTACAACTTGCTTCCGATCGATCCGCTTCCGAATGAAGAAGAGGTGGTAAACATGTATCCTGCAATAGATACGGCGATCGCGAAATGCAGTAAGGTGATCCAGCGTCACTCAATGCCAAGTAACGATAAGCCGTCAAAGAAGAAGGAAGAACATAATCCATGGATCGATGAGAACTGGACGACCATTGGCATTGCTCAGTACTACAGAAGGGATTATGATGCTGCCATGAAAAGCTTTATGTTCGTCAGAAAGTTCTATTCCAATGATCCATCATTGTATGTGGGTGAAATGTGGATGGCCAAGTCGAACATTCAGATGGGTAAGTTGACAGAGGCCGGATTCAATCTGGCAAATCTGGATAAAGCAATTGATGCTGAGAATGACCCGGATGCAAAAGAAAAGAAATCATCCTCCAAGAAAGATAAAAAGGAAGAAATTGCGAAGGTACCCAAATCGATCTATTTCGATCTGGAGAAAACCAAAGCGGAGCTCGCTCTGAAAAGAGATGATAAAAAGAAGGCTATTGAGCACCTTACCAAAAGCCTTGAACATGCGAAAAAGTCGTCCGATAAAGGACGCGTTCATTTCATCATTGGTCAGCTATATGAGGAGTTAGGTGAGCGAGGCGCTGCCAAAGAATCGTATACGAAGGTGCTGAAATACAATGTTCCTTATACTATGGAATTCAATGCGCGTCTCAATCGTGCTTTTATGGGCGGAGATGATAAAATGGAACAGGAACTCAGAAAAATGTTGCGTGATGCAAAGAATGCTGAGTTTAAGGATCAGATCTATTACGCTCTTGCAGACATTGAATTACAACGAGGCAATAAGATCGAAGCGAAAAAGGATCTGACGTTGTCGGCATTTTATTCTACATCGAACAACCGTCAAAAGGCGATGTCTTTCGAGAAGTTAGGAAACATGAGCTATGGAGAAAAGAACTACGTACACGCTCAGAAGTACTATGATTCTTGTGTGGCAGTTCTGCCTGATAATTATCCAAATGCTGATGGAATCAGAAACAAAGCGCTCAAGCTTGCAGATCTTGTCGTTGCAGTAGAAACAGCGCATTATGAAGATAGTGTACAGCGGATCGCTGCCATGTCTGAATCTGACAGAACCAAGTTCATCGAAGATGTGATCAAGAAGATCAAGGAAGATGAAAAGAATCGAAAGGAAGCAGAAGCGAGAAGATTAAGAGAGCTTCAGCAAAACCAGAACAATTTTGTTCAAACTGGTGGATCAGGAAATAAATGGTATTTCAATAATCCGAAAACAAGAAGCGACGGATACGAGGAGTTCAAGAAGCTTTGGGGTGTTAGAGAGAATGAAGATGATTGGAGAAGAAGCGACAAAACTTCATTTGCTCCGATCAAAACGGATGAGGATGATACAACCGGTGTAGTCGAAACGACCGAACCGAAGCCGGATTCATTGACAGTGGATATGTTGCTGGCGAATGTTCCGTTAACAGACTCCCTGCTTGAAGCGTCGATCGATCGTGAAATGAGTGCCTTGTATGCAGCCGGGATCATTTATAAAGAGCAGCTCAAGGAACCGGACATGGCCAGAGGACAGTTCAATAAGATCATCGCAAAGAATAAAATTTGTGATACCGACTTATCGGCTTCCTATCAGCTGTACAAAATGAAGGAGGGTTCTCCTGACGGAGACATCCATAAGGATCATATCCTGAACAATTATCCAAATTCGGATTATGCAAACTATATCCGTGACCCGAATTTCTTTATCAAACGTAAAGAGATGGAAGCCTTGGCAGTTCAGGAATATGTGAATGTGCTGGAACGTTACAATAGAGGATTGTACTATCCTGTGATCAGTAAGGCCAATGAAGTGATCACCAATGAGCGTGACAACCCATATCGCGCAAAATACATGTTGCTGAAGGCAATGAGTACAGGACAGATCAACCCAAATAAACAGGAATTGGTTCCTATCCTGGAACAGGTGCTTGCAGATTATCCTGGAACTTCTGAGGCGAAGCGTGCGCAGGAAATGCTTGATGTGATTGCCAATGGGTATTCAGCCAATATTGAAGCAGATTTCAACAAAAAGTCGATCTACAAGTACAATGACAAAGCAGAGCATTGGGTGATCGTATTCCTGGATAAGAATGAAAGCTCAAATGTAGGGAAAACACGAGTGGCAGATTTCAACCGTGAATTCTTCTCCAGAGATAAATTAAAGACAAGTACAAAGATCTTCAAGGAAGATCAAAGTATCGTTTTGATCCAGCAGTTTGATAATGATCTGAAAGCAAATGAATACATTAGAGTGTTCAAACAGACCAGAAAACACCTGATGGATATGCAGAAAGCAAAGATCATGGCGATCACTCAGGAGAATATGAAGACCTTGTTTGAAACAGGTAACCTGATTGAATACGACAAATTCTACGAAGAAAACTACTAAGCATGTTGAAGAGGAAAGAGAAAACACAGTTCGAAAGTCCTGATCGTTTGAACAGGATCGTTGAAGGGACAAAGGTCATTGGAGATATTTTGTCTGAATCGAACCTCCGCATTGATGGAGAAGTGAAAGGAAACGTATCCACATCTTCTAAAGTAGTGATCGGAGAATCTGGATTGATCCATGGTAACCTTACGTGTCTGGAAGCAGACATCGAAGGAAAGATCGAAGGAAAACTTCAGATTGAAGGATTGTTGATCCTACGCGAATCGGCAAAGGTGATCGGTGATATCCACACTGCGAAATTGCATGTTGAAGAAGGGGCATCGTTCATTGGAGCCTGTAAAATGACCAATTCCGGAATGCAAGCCCGAACCACAATGGAATCGGCAAGTGAAGACATCGTTTATTGATGGACGAGGAAAAAGAAAAACGATCCCTTTCTAAATTTGCCCGTTTTTCATCAGTGGGTATTCAAATGGGCGTGATCATCGCTCTGTTTACTTGGCTAGGCACTTATCTTGACGGAAAATACCAGACAAAAACACCCTGGTGGACCTTAGGCCTTTCTTTGTTTGGTGTTATAACCGGTCTTATAATTGTGATCAGAGAAGTAATAAAAATGGGAAATGAAAAAGATTAAGAATTATTTGTCTTTGTTCTTGCCACTTTGCTTGCTTATCAGCGGTATGTATTACTCATTTGCTTCTCTCGGATGGATAATGATCGATTTGGATGTTGCGATGAAACTTTCATTAGTCTTACTTTTGGTTTTTAGCGTTGGAACTGCCATTATTGCTCCAGGGTTGAAGAAAGATCATGAGAATTTTGCTATCCATTTTCTCGCTTTGACAACTTTTCAAATGTTGATGGCTTTTGGAGTAATTGGTTTTCTGGCTTTTCAAAAGATTGATAATATCAAAACTGTTGGTCTTTCATTTATTTCCTTCTATATAACTCTTTTATTTATACAATCTATCCTTCTGATCAGTCTGAACAGGTCCAATAATTGAATTACGTTGATAACTGAATGAATTTCGGTTAAAAACAATAATCTAAAATATCTATCAATTATCCTTGATTTCACTTGTTACTTAAGAAAGTTTACCTAACTTTGCGCCAAATTTTAGATGACTTTTTCAAGTAAATCAAGTTCAATGATAGCATCAAGCAAATTCAAGTTATTGATTTTCACATTATTATCGTTGTTTGCGGTAAATTCTTCTTTCGCCAATGATCATGCTGGAGAAGCAACCAAACATGAAGAGGAAAAAGAATTTAATGTAGGTGAAATGATCATGCACCACATTAAAGATGCGCACGAATGGCATTTGTGGGGAGGCCACGACAACTCAGTTTCTATTTATTTACCTGTTATTATTTTTGATGAAGGGATGAAGACCTTTTCGTCCAGTCATTTTTACCATGGTGAGCACAAAAAAGTTTTTGATGAATCAAAGAATGAGGAGGTTTCTTATTTTGCAGGTATAGGTCCAGCTGAAGGGTATGCTCTTTTCCATGAAAAGATCTATAAGTTGGATGAAGGTCAGATTCATCTTGAAGAGGGTCATCCTCACAACGTTAAGGTGAGTGATTTTTCGATCACAAAAAATGTAATGTCTTTGTTCTTCGGCGCCATCCTGATTCTTATGATCATGGGTTCTGTAGCGAAATTCTACAAGAAAAATGGAGCTGTTGCTCCTAAAGGAGTTGCGAAATTCCTTGAGCCGATCGTTCTTATGGTACGTGATGATATTGCGAAAGCAAACATTGACAAGCACAAGTATCACAAATACGTACCTTATTTATTGACGATCTTCTTTTTTATCTGGTTCAATAACTTGTTAGGTTTGATCCCATTCCTTCCGGGTGGAGCTAACCTTACTGGTAACATTTCAGTGACGTTGTTCCTGGCGGTGTGTACGTTGTTGGTGACTGTATTCTCTGGAAACAAGAATTACTGGTCACATATTTTTGCTACACCGGGTGTACCGTTAGCATTGTTGCCGATCATGATTCCTATCGAAGTTGTAGGGATCCTGACAAAGCCCTTTGCCTTAATGATTCGTCTTTTTGCAAACATCACAGCGGGTCACATTATTATTTTAGCATTGATCTCGATCATCTTTATTAACAAGAACGTCGCTTGGGGTGGTTTATCTGTTCCTATGGCCTTGTTTATTTCGGTGTTGGAGTTGTTGGTAGCGTTCTTACAAGCTTTCCTTTTTGCATTGCTTTCAGCATTGTTTATCGGAGCTGCTGTTGAAGAGGCACACCATTAATAGTTTGTAATTTTTTAATCTACATAGTATGTACGGAAGTATAGCAGCAATTGGAGCAGGTCTAGCGGTATTAGGTGCTGGATTGGGTATTGGACGTATCGGTGGTTCAGCAATGGACGCGATCGCTCGTCAACCAGAAGCTTCAGGAAAAATTACAACCACAATGATCATCGCTGCGGCCTTGATCGAAGGGGTTGCGCTTTTCGGAGTAGTAGTTGGTCTACTAGGAGGAGCAAAGTAATATACGGTGAGCTGCCTTAACGGTTGGTTAAGGCAGCTCATTATTTGAATGAAATTGTAAATAACCATATTTAGAAGTAAATAAAATGGATCTTATATTACCAGATTTCGGTCTTTTATTTTGGACAGCATTAGTGTTCATTTGTTTGTTGTTTGTATTGACAAAATTCATTTGGAAACCAATTTTGAGTGCTGTTAATGCAAGAGAACAAAAAATCGCTGAATCTCTTGATTTGGCTGAAAAGACTAAAGAAGAGATGAAAGCACTTCAGGCAGCAAATGAGAATCTTTTAAAAGAAGCTCGTGCTGAGCGCGATGCGATCGTGAAAGATGCGAAGGAAACTGCAACCAAAATGGTAGAAGAAGCAAAGCAGGCTGCAAAAACAGAAGCAGATAAACTGATGGCATCAGCTCGTCAGGCGATCGAAACTGAAAAAGGAGCTGCTATAGCTGAGTTGAAAACACAGGTGGCTGCATTCTCTTTGGAGATCGCTGAGAAAGTTGTTCGCGGAGAGCTTTCGTCTGATGACAAGCAAAAAGCATTGGCTGAGAAATTGGCTGGAGATATTAACCTGAACTAAGGATTAAGCATGAAAAGTACGAAAGCAGCTTCACGTTATGCCAAGGCGCTTCTGGAACTTGCCATCGAGAAAAATCTCGTTGATCAGGTTGCAGGAGATATGAAGTACCTGGCAGAGGTAAGTGCTGATAACAGAGACTTCGAGCTTCTTCTTACTTCTCCTGTGATCAAGGCAGACAAGAAGATCAGCATTTTCGAATCGTTGTTCGGTCAGTTTGAAGAGGTTACTACAATGTTCGTAAACCTGGTAACCAAGAAAGGAAGAGAGTCACTGCTTCCGAGTATCGCATGGTCTTTTGATATGCTTGTTAAAGAATACAAAGGGATCGTTTCGGTACAATTGGTTTCTGCAACGAAATTGAATGATGCAACACGTAAGCTGATCCTTGAAAAAGTAGGGGCATCAGTAGAAGGTGAATTGGAGATCAATGAAATAATTGATGAATCACTTATAGGTGGATTCATCGTAAGAATGGGCGACAAGCAGATCGATGCATCGATTGCAAGTCAGTTCAATAATTTAAAACAACGTTTAACAAAATAATCCACAGGTTGGATAAAAAAATCTACACGAGATGGCAGATGTAAAACCGGCAGAAGTTTCTGCAATTTTAAGAGAGCAGCTTTCAGGATTCCGTTCTGAAGCTGAACTTCAGGAAGTAGGTACCGTTCTTCAGATCGGAGATGGTATTGCTCGTATTTACGGGTTGAAAGGAGTACAGTATGGTGAATTGATCGAATTCGATGGTGGGTTGCAAGGAATTGCACTTAACCTTGAAGAAGATAACGTAGGTGCCGTACTATTGGGTCGTTCTTCAGCTGTAAAGGAAGGTGATACTGTTAAGAGACTAGGACGTATCGCTTCTGTTAAAGTTGGAGACGGAATGGTAGGAAGAGTTGTGGATACCCTGGGTAACCCAATTGATGGTAAAGGACCGATCGCTGGTGAGCTTTATGAAATGCCGATCGAGCGTAAGGCTCCGGGAGTTATCTTCCGTCAGCCGGTAAATGAGCCACTTCAGACAGGTATCAAAGCGGTTGATGCGATGATTCCGATTGGAAGAGGACAGCGTGAGTTGATCATTGGTGACCGTCAGACTGGTAAAACAACAGTTGCGATCGATACGATCATCAACCAGCGTGAGTTCTACGACAGAGGTGAGCCTGTATTCTGTATCTATGTTGCAATCGGACAGAAAGGTTCAACTGTTGCAGGTATCGTGAAAAAATTAGAAGATGCTGGTGCGATGGCTTATACAGTGATCGTTGCCGCTAACGCATCTGACCCTGCTCCAATGCAGTTCTACGCACCAATGACAGGTGCTGCGATCGGTGAGTTCTTCCGTGATTCAGGACGTCCGGCATTGATCGTTTATGATGACCTTTCTAAGCAAGCGGTTGCTTACCGTGAGGTATCATTGTTGCTTCGTCGTCCTCCGGGTCGTGAGGCATACCCTGGTGACGTATTCTATCTTCACTCAAGATTGTTGGAAAGAGCTGCGAAAGTGATCGCTGATGACAAGATCGCATCTCAGATGAATGACCTTCCTGAGTCTTTGAAAGGAATCGTTAAAGGTGGTGGTTCGTTGACTGCCCTTCCGATCATCGAAACACAAGCGGGTGACGTTTCTGCGTATATCCCAACGAACGTGATCTCGATCACTGACGGTCAGATCTTCTTGGAATCAGATCTATTCAACTCAGGTATTCGTCCTGCGATCAACGTAGGTATCTCTGTATCTCGTGTTGGAGGTTCTGCTCAAATCAAGTCGATGAAGAAGGTAGCAGGTACCTTGAAGCTTGACCAGGCACAGTACCGTGAATTGGAAGCTTTCGCTAAGTTCGGATCTGATCTTGATGCAGCTACGAAGTCAGTACTTGACAAAGGAGCACGTAACGTGGAGATCTTGAAGCAGCGTGAAGGAGATCCTTACCCAGTAGAAAAGCAAATTGCGATCATCTACGTGGGAACCAAAGGATTGATCCAGAGAGTACCTGTAGCGAAAGTGAAGGAGTTTGAAAAGGAATTCCTGAACTATCTTGAAGCAAAGCATGCTGATGTTTTGGTTGCATTGAAGGCTGGTAAATATACAGACGAGATCACAGATACACTAAGCAAGGTTGCTAAGGAAATCGCAGAAAAATATTAATTCTGAATTCTTAATTCTTAATTTGAACGATGCCAAATTTAAAGGAAATACGAAACAGGATCACTTCAGTAGGATCAACCATGCAGATCACTTCTGCCATGAAGATGGTTTCTGCGGCGAAGTTGAAGCGTGCACAGGATGCGATCACGCAATTGCGTCCGTATGCTGAAAAACTTCAGGAGATCCTTGGAAACCTTAGTGCATCATTGGACCTTTCTGAGAATGCATACTCTGATCAGCGTGAAGCAAAGAACATCCTGATCATCAGTATTACTTCGAACAGAGGACTTTGTGGAGGTTTCAACAATAACATCATCAAGCGAGTAAATTACCTGGTGAACACAGAATACGCGGATAAGAATGTTCATGTATTATGTTTGGGTAAGAAGATCAAGGATGTGTATAAGCGCACGCCAAATTATTACATCAATGACTCTATCGCTCACGTTGAAGATATCTTTGCTGATTTGAGCTTCGATAACGTAGCAGTGATCGCAAACGATATGATGGAACGATTCACAGCGAAGGAATTCGATAAAGTAGTGATCGTATACAACAAGTTCTTGAATGCTGCTTCTCAGGAAGTGATCACAGAACAGTTCTTGCCGATCATTCCTGCTGCACAGGATGATAACAAAGCGGTTGGAGATTACATCTTCGAACCGTCAAAAACTGAAATCGTAGAAGACTTGATCCCTAAGTCATTGAAGATCCAGTTATTCAAAGCGATCCTTGATTCGAATGCATCTGAGCACGGAGCTCGTATGACTGCGATGCACAAGGCAACAGATAACGCGAAGGAATTGCAGCGAAATTTAAAGTTAAGTTACAACAAAGCCCGTCAGGCAGCGATCACCAACGAGATCCTCGAGATCGTTGGAGGTGCCGAGGCGTTGAACGGTTAATAAAAGAAAACAAAGAGAGAAGGCTGCAGCAATGCGGCCTTTTTTTATTCCTCCAAATACACCCGGTGTACACGCTTCGAAATGCTGGTCATCACTTCGTACGGAATGGTATCCATCGCTTTCGCCAATTGATCGATGGTCTGGGTCTTCCCGATAATCTCCACACGGTCTCCTTCGCGGCAATCTACTCCAGTGATATTCACCATGATCATGTCCATACAAACGCGTCCTACCGTAGGACACTTTTTACCGTTGATGATCACGACTCCTTTTCCATTGGACAACGATCTTCTGAAACCGTCAGCATATCCCACAGGAATGGTTGCAATGCGTGTTTCCTTGTCTGCAATGAACGTTCGGCTGTAACCGACACTTTCTCCTTTCCGGATCGATTTGATCTGCGAAATGGAGCTATTCCAGCTCAAAACCGGCTTCAGGCGCTTGTGCAATTGTGGATGAGAGGTGATCCCATACATCCCGATGCCCAGTCTGACGATATCAAAAGCCGCAGAAGGATAATTGATGATCCCTTCCGAATTTGATAGATGCTTGATCAGTTTGTATTGTAAACGTTCCTCCAGATAAGAAGCGGCATGGGCAAAATGACTGATCTGATGATCCGTGAATCGTTTATCGCGGCGATTGTCTGAATCTGCCAGATGCGAATACACTCCTTTCACCCAGACTTCAGGTTGCGCTTGGATCATTTCACAGATCCGTGGTATATCCTGCATTTCAAACCCAAGTCGGCGCATGCCTGTATCAAGTTTCAAATGGATCGGAAAAGCTGTTTTCTGGTGTAGGATCAATTCATGAATGAAGGCATCAAGCTGTCTGAACGAGTAGATCGCAGGCTCCAGCTGATAGTGAATACAATCCTCAAAGCCTTCCTCTTCAGTATTCATAACTACTATCGGACACTGAATTCCCTGTTTCCTCAATTCTACTCCTTCGTCGGCATATGCAACGCCTAGGTAATCAATCCCGTTGCGTTCCAGGAAGGCAGAGACCTTCTCAATTCCTGAACCGTATGATTGTGCCTTGACCATAGCCAGGATCTTTGTCGATGCAGGCAGCAAAGAACGATAGACATCCAGATTGTGCTTCAGATGACTTAGATCGATCTCCACAAAGGTCTTGTGGTTCTTCAAACGGAAAGTGCGCACATAGCGCTGCATATCGGCTTGTCGACTTCCTTTCAAAAGGATCACTGCATCCTTGAAATTCGTTGGTGCTTCTTGTCCGTCCTCCAGCACGATGTAATGATCAGGCGCATATTGCTGAACGATCGCATCTGCTTTCTTTCGAATCGTTTCGCTTTCCTTATCCAACCCTAGTAAAACAACTCGTTTTCTTCCTTCTGCCACACGCAGCTGGTACTCCAGCGATTGTGTCAGCGCATCGAGATCAAGATTATATGTATCGTTGATGATGGTACATCCGTTGATACCTTCAAAGGTCTCCAAGCGAAGTGCAAGGCGCGGCAAGGAAACAATACTTTCAGGTGTGATCAAAAGATCGGGAAATAGTTTTCGGATAGTTCCGATCACCGTTACGGCATTTTGCCTGCTCCCTGCATCATCGTAAGGTAAATGTGAGAGCTCCGTTTTGAATTCTTTCTCTGAAAGCGGAACAGCATTTATGCTCTCTTGAATTTCAGGATTCAAATTGATCGAAGCCGGATAATAAGTCTTTTGAACTCCTTTGAACAACTTGAGTTTTTCATTGAGCTGCTCTTCGGTGCTTTTAAAGTTTTCTTCGTGTGCTCGACCAAAAGAAGTAAAGATCCCATAGGTTGGTCGGATCATCTTTTCCAGTCGTTCCATCTCTCCGGGTTGTGAGATTCCCGCTTCGATCAGAGCAACATCACAGTCTTCGTTAAGCTCCAGTAACGATAATGCAACACCGATCTGAGAATTGTAAGATTTCGGACTTCGGATCACGCGAACCTGTCCAGAAAGTAGATGGTACAACCATTCTTTGACCGTTGTTTTTCCTGAACTTCCTGTAATGGCGATCACTGGATATGAAAAACGCTCCCGATGACTGGCAGCCAGTGCTTGTAGAGCATCCAAACTGTCTTCAACCAGGATCAGTGTTGCTTCTTCCAGTCCGTGAACATTCGGAAATGCCTGTGCTACGAAGCATCTTACTCCTTTATCGTAAGCATCATGGATGAAATCATTGCCTTTGCGGTGAGAACCTTGTAAAGCGAAGAACGCACTGTGTGCACCGTTATGTATGTTTCGACTGTCGTATTGAACCTGTTGAATTATAGCATCAGAAGGACCCTGGAGGATCTTCCCGTTAACAGCTGCAGCAAGTTCATTTACGTTGATGTTCAGTCTCAATGTGCTATTTTATTGTAGCACGCACGACAGAGAGGTTTATATTTTTCAACTGCACCAACCAGCACCTGCTCCTTTTCTACCGTCGTACGGTGCGAAAACTGAGCTAAGTTACCACAAGAAACGCAAATAGCGTGAACCTTCGTCACATATTCTGCGATCGAAAGCAATTGCGGCATCGGACCAAACGGAACTCCCAGATAATCCATGTCCAGTCCGGCAAGGATGACACGAACTCCTTTCTCGGCAAGTGTGTTACACACATCGATCAGCCCTTCATCAAAGAATTGAGCCTCATCGATGGCAACCACTCGCTCGTTCTTCCAGTTTTCAAGAATCTCTCGGGAATCATTTACAGGCACCGCTTTCAAAGAAGTTCCTTGATGACTTACCACATTTTCCTCATGGTAACGATCATCTATGATCGGTTTGAAGAGTACCAGCTTCTGATTGGCAAACTGAGCCCTTTTCATTCTTCGGATCAATTCTTCCGTTTTACCGGAGAACATCGATCCGCAGATCACTTCGATCCATCCGTGCTGTCTTCCTTCGCCTGGAAACTGTTCAAGAAACATGGTATTGCGTTAGTTTTGGTTTTCAACATCGCAGCGAGAAGAAGTTTCTGACATTTTCTGTTACGACGCCGAGTTGATTCGTTAATTTTACAATGCTAAAAGTGGTCATTTTGAAAATGAAGTCAAAGTCCACGTTAGCAACTTCAAATAAATGTTGAAAAATCGCAATTGAGCTATGGCAAATCTACACCATCTGGGAAACAAGATCGAAGAGATCAAAGCATTGATCGGGAAATTGGAAAAAGGAACACTTTCATCTTCTGAAATGGAGGATCTGGTGAATATCTCCCGTGAATTGTACGAAAGAAGTGTGATCCTACAATACAAATCATTCGAAGAAAAAGTATTTGGAAACGCCCCTCAACCGGTTGTTGAAGAGAAAGTTGAGGAACCTGTTGTAGTAGCAGAGGAACCAACCAAGGAAGAGGAAATAGCTGAGGAGCAGGAAGAGGAAAAAGAAGAAGAGCCAGCTTTTGACTTCAGTTTGTTTGACACCCCAAATGAAAGCACCGATGAGCCAGAGATCCAAGAACACATCTCTTTATCACATACCGAGAAGGAAGAAGATGGAATCCATCAGGAAACAGTGGAGATGGTCCATACTAAAATTGAATCCACCCATGTTTCATCGGGTTCAGCATCTGCATTCGAGAAGATCATGATGGAAGCGCATTCGGAATCAGGTTTAAATATGCCGTTGGATACTTTGGTCGGAGCTTTTGGATTAAATGAGCGACTACAGTTCATCAATGAATTGTTCGGCGGTTCATCTGAGAATTTTGCAGAAGGAGTGAGAGTACTTGATGCACTTTCCACAAAATCTGAAGCGGGTGAAAAGGTAGCTCAGATGGCTGCAACCTATAACTGGGACAAAGACAGTGAAGTGGTTGCCGATTTTCTTGCCAAAGTGAGCCGTCGTTATGCATAAATTGTTGTTGATCCTTCTCCTGTTTGTTCCGCTCACCTTCTTTGCTCAGCTGGAAGAGGCCAGACGGATCACACAAACACTCTGCTCTCCTGAATTTCATGGGAGAGGCTATGTCAATCAAGGTGATTCCATTGCCGCTGAATTTATTGCGGCTGAATTCCAAAAGCTAGGACTGGACCCGATCAAAGGAAATTATTTTCAATCCTTTACGCATAATGTCAACACCTTTCCGGGGAAGATGGAAGTGAAAACCGGGGATCGTCTTTTACAACCGGGGATCGATTTTCTGATCGATCCATCATCACCGGGAGGCAATAAAACCTTAAATCCAATTCTGGTCAATTATGAGCTCATTAAAAATGAGCCGCAATTCATCTGGACCATAAAACATGTTTTAAAAGATAAAACTCATGATGCTTTTGTTTTTGATTTTTCTTCGGCTCCAAAAGACAGTGTAAAGGATTTTATAAAATTTTCAAGGGATTTTATTACGGTTTCGAAAATGCCGGTTTTTCTTGTTACAGAAGATAAGTTTACGTGGTCTGTATCAGATGAGGTTTTGTTAGCCCCATATATCCTATTGAAGCCAGGAACCTGGAATGAAGGAGAATCGATCATACTGGACATTGATCAACAGTTCAAGGTAAACTACAACTCCCGAAACGTCATGGCCATGATCAAAGGGAAAGGTTGTTCGAAAAAAACGATCGTCTTCACTGCCCATTATGACCATCTCGGACGAATGGGTTCAGATACTTATTTCCCAGGTGGAAACGACAATGCAAGCGGAACAGCGATGCTGTTGGTCATGGCAAAATACTTCAAGGAGCATCCGCCAAAATTCAACGTGTTGTTTATCGCTTTTGCTGGAGAAGAGGCTGGTTTGCTTGGATCAAAGTATTTTACTGAGAATCCGCAATACAATTTAAAAAAGATCGATTTCCTCATCAATCTGGATATAATGGGGTCAGGAGAAGAGGGCGTCACTGTCGTAAATGCAACTTTATTCGAAAAAGAATTTGCCTTACTTCAGGAGATCAATAAGGAAAAGAATTATCTGACTCAGATCAAGAGCAGAGGACCGGCTGCCAATTCAGATCATTATTGGTTTACACAGATGGGTGTGCCGGCATTCTTCATATACACGATGGGGCCGAATAAGAATTACCATGATGTGTTTGACTCCTACGAAAATCTGAGCTTCGCAGAAGTTATAGACATGACGGATATGCTGGTGCACTTCGCCGAGAAGCTGACTTCAAAATAAACTTACCTCAAAATGTAAATTTGGCCCTCTAATAGACATGTATGTTTTTCCCGAACATTGGTTTGAACCATAAAGTGAAATTGACAAAATATCAGTAATTTGGTTTTTAAACTGCAACTTATGAAGGGCTTACTGACATTGTTATTCCTTATTTCGTGCATCGGAGCTTTCGCTCAGCCATATGCCGGTTCAGGTAAACCGGTTCTTAAGAAAAGCGATCTAACGAAAGGTGCCCAATGTACGCCCCCGACTACAACGACCTATCTTGAATTGAATAATGTGCGCGCCATGATCCACACCGCTGGAAACTTATGGCAGGTACCGAATCAGAATTTCTCACAATACGAAGTCCCGAAAAATTCGGGGATCATGTGCTTGTTTACCTCAGCTCTCTGGTTGGGAGGAACGGATGTCAACAACCAGTTGAAGCTGGCAGCATTAAGATATCGTGATGGACAGGATTACTGGACCGGCCCTCTTTCTCAGGTATTTGCCGAAACGACGTACGAGAATTGTTCGAAATACGATAAACATTTTGTCTCTACGCAGGATGAGATCAGAGAGTTTTATGCTTGGTATCAGGCTGGAGTAGAGGATCAACAGAATGGAACGAATACTCAATCTGAACTCTTTCCGGATTACAAAGTGCCGAACATCGTGAAAGAATGGCCCGCACATGGAGATGTATCACAGGGTCAGGACTATTATCTGGCTCCTTTCTATGATAATGATGAAGATGGCACCTACAATTGGGAGCAGGGTGATTTCCCATGGTACGACATCAATAAAACAAAGGAATGTAAGACGGACCGTAAGGTATTGTTGTATGGCGACATGAATTACTGGTGGGTAATGAACGACAAAGGGAACATCCATACGGAGACAGGTGCAGATCCGATCGGAATGGAGATCAGAGCTCAGGCCTTTGCGTTTGCATCCAATGATGAGATCAACAACATGACCTTTTACAATTATGAATTGATCAATCGTGGGACACAAACCTTATACAATACCTACTTCGGATTCTTTACCGATGGTGCGTTGGGTGATCCTTTTGACGATTATGTCGGGTGTGATGTAAACAGAGGACTTGGATACTACTACAATGGTGATAATTATGATGGCGAAAATCTCGGGTTCAAGGGATACGGGTATGCGCCCCCTGCTGTTGGAGTGGATTTCTTTGAGGGTCCTTATCAGGATGATGACGGTCTTGATAACGCATTTGGCATTGGAGAGAATGAGGCGCTCAATGGAATAGGTTATGGAGATGGGATTATCGATAATGAACGTTTTGGAATGCGTCGTTTCTTGTATTATTCCAACACAACGAACGGAGCAAATCCGAACCAGACCGATCCGATCAATGCGTCAGATTATTACAATTATCTGAGAGGATTCTGGAAGGACGGTTCACCGTTTTACTATGGAGGGAGTGGTCACATTTCAGATCCCGATGCCAATCCGGCAATCCCATGTGAATTCATGTTTCCGGGAGATACAGATCCTCTTGGTTGGGGAACAGGAGGTGTTCCTCAAGATCCATGGACAGAACAGACTTCGAATAACCCACCGAACGATAGACGATTTGTACAATCAGCAGGACCATTTATCCTGAAGCCGGGAGCAGTCAACAACATTACTGTTGGAGTTGTTTGGGCGAGAAGTACCGATGGCGATCCTTTCGCTTCAGTTGAAGTACTTCAGAGAGCAGATGACAAAGCACAAGCATTGTTTGAGAATTGCTTTAAAGTTCTGGATGGACCTCATGCTCCGGAATTGGAGATTCAGGAATTGAACAACGAGCTGATCCTCACCCTGAGTAATCTTTCGAATAGCAACAATTACAATGAAGAATACGAGGAATTCGATCCTTTTATTGTTGCCAGTGATCCAAATGCAGATAAATTCTATCGTTTTCAAGGATATCAGATCTTTCAGATGGCCAATAAGCAATCAACACTTTCTGACATTGGAGATCCTACAAAAGCTAGATTAGTAGCTCAATGCGACATTGAAGATGGTGTTTCAAAGATCATCAACTTTGAATTTGATGAGGATCTAGGCGCCAGTATTCCAGTGGAAAGAGTTAATGGAGAAAACAAAGGGATCAAGCATAGTTTTTCTGTTAAGAACGACTTGTTTGCCCAAGGGAATACTGAGCTGGTGAATTTCAAAAGGTATTATTACCTGGCTGTAGCATATGCCTACAACAATTACAAGAATTACGATCCAAATGATCCGGATGCACTTGATGGTCAGAAGAAAAGATATTTACCATCAAGAAAGGCTGCCGCAGGTGAAGTTCGCACACTGGAGGGTATTCCACACAATCCAATGCCCGAAGCAAATGGAACATTGCATTATCTCGAATATGGAATGACTCCTGAGATCACACGCCACGATGGAACAGGTAATGGTGAACGATACCTTGATTTTACTTCAGCTACCCGTTCGTATATTCTTCAGAATGGAATCGGGGAAAAGATCACTTATACTCAGGGAAATGGACCGATCAATGTCAAGGTGGTCGATCCGCTCAATGTGTCTCAAGGATACTTTGAACTAAGATTCAGAGACTATGGGACCTCAACATCGAATGGAGCTGATACTGCCAGTTGGGTGATCTATAGAAGAACAACTGAGAATGGATCCATTCTCGATTCAGTGACATCACAGCAGACCATCGATCACGACAATGAACAGTTGATCCCGAAGTGGGGAGTTTCTGTTCAGATCCTGCAAACCAAGTATTATGGTCAGTCCGGAAATGCATCGGTGAAGGTGACAGATATAATCGATGCGTCGATCGAATTTGCCGATTCTTCAAAACGCTGGATGACTTTTGTCAAGGACAATGATGCATTTTATCCGACGAACTGGATCAGGTCAGGGGATTATGCTCCTGGAACTGATGAATGTGATAATACGGGTCTAAGCTATCAGGATCCTTGTAATTATCGGGATGAAGCAGGGCAGGATGATGATAAAAATTTTGCAAAACTCTTGGATGGGGGTATAGCACCTCATCGACTCGTTGGATATCAATGTGACTTCATGCCTTTGGCCTATTACAACCTAACGTCACCTGGTTCAGCCAAAACCAATGCGTCGATCTCTTTCTTGCCAAGTGTAGACATTGTCATTACATCCGATAAATCCAAATGGACGAGGTGTCCGGTGATCGAGTTGGGACGAGAGGTCAATCTGAACGTTGGTGGAGCATCACCTGGTCAGCTTCGAAAGAGCCAAAGTGTAGATAAGTATGGAAATCCGGACGGATCAGGAACCGGTATGGGATGGTTCCCTGGGTATGCGATCGATCTGGAAACTGGTGCTCGCTTGTACTTGGCGTTTGGTGAGAATTCATTTTTGGGTGCAGAGAATGGTGCAGATATGATCTGGAATCCTTCAGATAGAATTGTCGATGACCTGGGAAATCCATTAATGGGAGGAGTTCAACCTTTCTATGTTTTCAGTCACCATCAGAAAACCATCAACAATTATTCTCAGGGGTTTGATTTCCCTTATTATGAACCAACCGTTGCAGAAAACAATTCAGGGAATTTTGCCTATCAGAAAATGTTAGAAGTAGAAGCAAATAACTCTGCTTCGAAACGTGAATTCTATGGAAGTTTATCGTGGATTTCATATCCTTTATTGACCAGCGGACAGGCACATTTATCCACTGATGTTACGATCAAGCTTCGAATAAATAAAGAGTATAAGAATTTGGTTGTCACGAATGAAAATGGCGGTTTGCCAATGTATTCCTGGAGTATGGATGATATTGCTACGCAGACCGATCGTGCCGATGCATTGGCAGAAGCACTGGATATGATCAATGTGGTTCCGAATCCATATGCGGCCTATTCAGAATATGAGAACAACAAACTCGATAGTAGGATCAAGATCATAAACCTTCCAGAAAAGTGCACGATCCGCATCTATGATATGCAAGGGAAGCTCGTGAAGCAGTTCAAAAAGGACAGCCCGATAACGTATCAAGACTGGACATTGACGAACCATGAGAATATCCCGATCGCATCAGGTGTGTATTTGATCCATGTAGAAGTTCCTGGGATTGGTGAGAAGGTCGTAAAATCGTTTATCGCGATGCGTATGGTCGATCTGCAGAACATGGGACTGAATTAAAGTTGGAAGTAACCTTTAAAACAGGCTCTTTTATAGTGGAATAGATATCCTGAAGGTAGTTCCTAAATCAACCTGAGATTCAAGGACAAAAACCTTTCCTTTGTGATATTCTTTGATGATGCGCTTAACGAGAGAAAGTCCGAGTCCCCAACCGCGTTGTTTAGTAGTATAACCTGGCTCAAAAATGGTCTTCAACTTATTGGCAGGAATTCCTTTACCGGTGTCCTTTATGTCAATATGTGCCCATTCCGGACTGCTATGAACTGTCACCGTCAGGGTTCCGTTTCCTTCCATAGCGTCAACGGCATTTTTACAAATATTTTCGATCACCCATTCCATTAGCGAGGCATTGTGTCTAACAACCAATGGATTTTCTGCCTCAAAAACGAAATGTACTTTATCTGAAACTCGCAGTTTGAGATAATCAACAACACCAAGTGTAGTGGCCACCAGATCGAGCTCTTCCAATTTTCCTCCTGAACCTATCTTGGAGAAGCGGTCGGTCACCTTTTCGAGGCGCTCGACATCTTTTTGCATTTCTCTTGGGATCATCGGATCGATCTCTTGAGCTTCCAGCAACTGGATCCAGGCCATCAAGGAAGACAACGGAGTTCCGAGCTGGTGAGCTGTCTCTTTTGCCATACCTGCCCATACCTGATTTTGTTCTGCCTTACGGAAGGTACTAAAGATGAGGTAGGCGATGAGTACGAAAAGGCCAATGATAATAAACTGGATGTAAGGGAAATATTGGAGCTGTTTCAATTCCGGACTATCATCATAGTACAGTAAGTTCTTTTGTCCATCCTGGAAGTCGATGATCAACGGTTCATTTTCAGCCGCAAGTCTGGCAATAGTTGCCCGAAGTGATTTTTCTCCTACTTCTTTTTTATCTAAGTTACTTCCAATGACCGAGCTGTCCTTTGCATCGATCAGTAATACCGGCACCAATCCTTTATTGTCGATCAACTCTCGATTAAAGGCATTCAAAAGTGAATCTCGTTCTGATTCCAGTCTCACGATCTCTTTCGAATCGTTGTAATAGTAGGTCATGAAAAAATCTTCGAATACTTCAACCGAAAATGGTGGATTGTTCATTTTCCATGAATTAGCAAGTTTGACAAGTGAATCGTTGAGCAGTTTATTAAAATCTTTAGAATCCATTGTTCCTTGCTCAGCGCGATAACCTGCAGTGTCCATGTCAAGGTTGATAAATCCAGAAACTTGATCTTCATCGTCTAATAAGATCACAGGTATATCCTTGTTATCGTTAATGATCTTAAAAGGAAAATCAAGATTGGGATCAATGTCCAATGGACTCGCTTTAGAGACCTCCTTCGTAGCATCGATCCACAAGGTCATTTCCTTTCGTTCTTTATCTCTAAGCTGGGAGAAAGTTCGATTGGTCAATTGCACCAGCTCCAGCTTCTTCTTGATCGCATCCGCCCATTGACGAGCACGTTCTTTTTCGCGTTCACCTACTTTTGAGACAATGGTATTCGAAACAAACAGGAAAGCAGCAACCATAAGAAAAGCCAGAAGCATCAATGCGATCTTCCACTTTTGTTTGTTCGAATATAGATTTACTGCCATTTCGCTTAATTGCTAAAATAACGGATTTTTTCAGAGTTAATTGTGACCCATCAATCCAAGGGTTCTTTCTAACTGTTCAGACACAGCATTATGATCGTAGAGCTTTACTCCTTCTTTGAGCAATAAAGGGTCAATCGAGATTTTTTCTTCGATGATCTGATCGATCTTTAGAGCAAGATCAGTTGCATTCATGGGTTCAAACAGCACACCGTATTTTCCTTGATCCAGGATCTCAGGGGTTCCTCCAGCATTACTGCCCAGCGTAGGAGTTCCACAAGCCATTGCTTCGATGGTCACCATACCGAATGTCTCAGCTCTTGAAGCCATAACAAACCAGTCGATCGCTTTGTAAAAAGGTTCTGTATCCTTTCTGAAAGGACGAACAAAAACGCGGTCCTCCAATTGACCTTCTTCAATAAGTTTCAGCATCTCGTCATAGTATGCTGTCCCTTCGTTTTTAGTAGGTTCTCCAAGCAATACGACTGAAAAATCTTTTGATTTGCATAAATGCATTGCCTCCAGCAATAAAACCTGTCCCTTATGTGGATCAAAACGTCCTATCAAACCAAACATGAGCCCTTGTTCCGGAAGCTCCATGATCTTTCTTGCCTCAGTTCTATCCATAGGCGAAGAAAACTGTGATAGATCCAACCCTGAAGGGATCACAACGATGCGATCATGAGGAAAACGGGTCATCGTCCGTGTTTGCTCTGCCAACCAAGGCAATGGACAAGACCAGAGATCGAAGTTTCGGTAACGAAGTGTATGCAAAAAGTTCGTCTTTTTAACACCTAGCTGCATTTCCATAAAGTAAGAAAGATGAAGTTTTTCGCCAAGTTTTCGCTTGGCAATTGCCGTTAGGCTCATGTCATAGGTGGCGCGAACGATAAGGTGAGTTACTTTATTTTTTGTAATCAGCTTGGCGAGTATTTTCCCATTTTTAAAATCAAAATACTTCTTGTGTTTTTGAATGGTGATCACATCAATTCCGTTCTCGAGGCAGGTATTTTCAACTGGACTGTTCTTTTGACAGAACATCACCACAGAATGACCCCTTTCTTTCATCCAGAGCGCATTTCTGAATTGGTTCATTTCTAATCCTCCCCAGGATTGCGTGCCACAGATATAACCAAGCTTGATCTTCACCCTGTAAAAATAGCTAACTTTACACCATATGAAAAAGCTGTTAAGAAATCCGGTCAAAGTATTCATTCTAATGCTTTTGATCATTGCTGTTCCACTGTGCATTTTTCCTGTGAATCTCTTTCAGGGAGAGATTGTTCTTGAAAATGGGATTTCTGAACAAGTGGTGAAAGCTCCAATGAGTTTATCCTA
>Ga0102812_10000275_pt1 | contig 38093 bp, 26 predicted proteins | sample ColrivemetaGS713_FD_79334 | JGI IMG/M metagenome (GOLD analysis project Ga0102812, IMG submission 79334) | Estuarine microbial communities from the Columbia River estuary - Flood tide ETM metaG S.713 | ecosystem: Environmental > Aquatic > Marine > Intertidal zone > Estuary | place: USA...
CTGGAAGATGGCCAATTTGCTGACACCATAACCATCGTGAGTGCGCCGGGAGAAACCTGGACGTTGACGAGCAATAGCGGCGCCTTCGCGGAAGGAAGTGCTGCTCCTCCGACGGCACCTACCCCCATTGCTGTGGGGCAGGTATTGCCGGAAGTAAACAGTGGTGTTTACCAGCTCATCATCAGGCATGTTGACGCTCAAGGCTTTACTATGGGCTTTGATAATGGATCAGCTACGCTTAATATCAGCAATACTTGTTATTACCCCAATGTGGCTTTTCTGGGCTTGTCGGATACGATCTGTCTGACCAGCAATCCGGTGATGCTTTTAGCGCAAAATAATGGGATTGCAGGTGTTGGTGCTTTCTCCATTGAGGGGCAGCCGGCCATGGTCTTTAATGCACAAATACTGGGGGCAGGGACGTATACCGTCACCTATACCTTTGATGCGTTGACGGGCACCCCTGGTAACCCTAACGATCCGGGCTGTGTGTCTGTGATTAGCAAAGAGGTAGTGGTACCTAACCAACCTAATACCGCCGTCATAGCCCTGGTAAATGTAACCCTGGGGCAAGATTGTGAAGCCGTGATTACGCCGGAAATGATGCTTTCTGGGAATTATCCCTGTTTAGATGACTTTATCATTACGGTCTTTGATCAAAACGGGATTGCTATCGGCAACACCGTCAACGGCACCCACGTAGGCGAGCGCCTGAACGTGATGGTGATGTCAGAAGCCGGCCAGTTTATTGGCGATGGACAAATAGATATTTTTGATGTGGACGCGCCTACGATCAGCTGTCCGCCGGGGAATAGTATGCCCCAGATTGCGAATGATGTGCAGCTGCTGGATGGGAGTTTGCCCAATACGTCGCCGCTTTTCATTCCCAATAATTTTGCCTGTTACAATACGTCAGTAGCGCCCATGAGTGGGCAGCATTATTATTCCTTACGGGAAATAACGGTGGATGAAACCGATGTGTATACCATTGAATTGAATATGGACCTCCCTAATGGTGGGGTATTTGGTATCTACCAGGGAAGTTTTAATCCTTTCCAAGGCCCTTGCCAGGGGATTGTCGGCGTGGGAGAACCTTTACCCGATGGGGAGGGGTACTACACTACGGTTGATGCCGTCACCCGTTTACACGTGATGTTGACGCCGGGTATGCCGTATACTTTACTAACCATGGCTTATGATGGCAATCAGCTGGCCAACTACCAGTACGCTATTTACAGCGTAGGAACGGGGCGCGTGAATGGATTTTCCAGTGTCCCTGCCACGATCCAGTTGCCTTTGTATTGCAGCAGCGTCCCTGGCTTGATCAACAACCCGAATAGTGTAGATTTGTTGGGTGCTCCGGTGGTTAATGATGCCTGTATGCTCAATCCGCCGGTAACTTTTACCGATCAGTTTATCAATGGAGGGAACTGTGGCACTTCGACCATCAACCGTACTTTTACGGTGACGGACCAGGCCGGGAATAGCAATCAATGTACGCAGCAGATCAACTTTTCGGCGATTACCATGGCCGATGTTAATTTGCCGCCCAAAACCTTCAATATTTCCTGCGATGTGACTTATCCTACGGTGCCGAATGGTAATCCGTCTCCTACACTGACCGGTTATCCTTTTGTGATTACCGCTGGAGGAGTGTTTAACATTGCGCCAGTTTACTGTAATATGCTGTCGAACTACGTGGATCTTCCCTCAGTGGCGGTGTGTACTGGTACGGAGCAATTTATCCGCCGTTGGACGATTTTCGACGATTGTGGCAATACTGGGCTTATCCAATTTGATCAAACGATCATCATTGGCGACCGAACTGGCCCGATGATCAGTTGCCCAGCACCCGATAGCGATATGAATGGTCTGCCGGATACGCTGATTTATGGTACGCAAGGGGCTATTTGTACGGGTACCTTGGAGGTTCCCCTGCCAAACGTCACCGATAATTGTAGTGGCTGGACAGTAAGAACCGAGGTAGTGACACAGTTGCAAGTACCCATTCTTAATCCATTCGGTCAGATTATCGGCTTTGAGACCCAAGTGAGTGTTTTTGCTACCATTCCTCCTAACGGTAGTCGCATTGTTACGAATGTACCGGTGGGTACCCACTTCTTTCGGTTTATCGCCACCGACGATTGTGGCAATACTGCTCAGACGGAGTGTCCGTTTCGCATTGAAGATTTTGCCATACCGACCGCCGCTTGTGATGACCTGATCCATATTTCCCTGGGGGGAGATGGCGTAGGGGTGATTACGGCGCAGGATATTGACGAAGGAAGTTCTGATAACTGCGGCCCTGTGAGCTTGCAAGTAAGGCGAGCGATTGATTTCAATCCAACGAACTGTAATGCTACCGCTCCAAGTATTACCCCTTGGGGGCCTTTTGTGAACCTGTACTGTTGTGAAGTAGGAGATACCGTTACGGTCAACCTACTAGTGACTGATATTGTGGGTAATATTAATACCTGCTCCGGACAAGTTGTGGTTAGTGACAATACCGCACCGATATGTCTTGCGCCGCAGCCCGTGACGATCAACTGCTCAGAATTGCCGGAAGGCGCAGATCTGGAAAATACCAGTGTGCTCACCGCACTCTTTGGGTCCGTGCAGGCCATTGATGCCTGTCAGGGTGCGCTTACCGCGGAATTTACCCCACAGGTAAACCTGCAGAATTGTGGTCTGGGTTCGATTATTCGCCAGTTTCAAGTGAGTGATGTTGCCGGCAATACCAGCAGTTGCCAGCAGGTCATCAATATTACGACCAATACGAATTACGAGATCAAATTTCCGCGCGATGTCATCGGTGATTGTGCCGAACCAGGTGCGGATACTTTAGTGATCAATAATTTTGGCTGTGATGATTTTGCGGTAAACAGTACGGATCAAGTGTTTACCGTGGTAAATGGTGCCTGCTACAAAATCTTGCGTACCTACACGGTCCTCAACTGGTGTGAATACGATGGCTTTTCAGCGCCAGTGGATGTTCCGCGGAATGCTGGTTGCCAGGAAGAAGGAGGTATGGAAGATGTATGGGTTATTCGTACCCCGAACGGCACTACTTATCTGGATGCCGATAACAATCAAAATAACGGCTTCCCCGCAGCGGGCACTCGGCCTACTACTTGTGATGGACTCAGTAACCCTACGGGCTACTGGGGGACGATTCAGAGCAATGGCTCATGGACGTATACCCAGGTCATTAAAGTGATTGACACCACAGCACCTGTCGTGACTGCGGCAACGCCCGCACCGTTCTGTACGGGGAACAACACCTGTGAAGGCAATGTAAATATCGCCTTCAGTATCACTGATGGTTGTGCGGCCTCGCCTCCAACCCTGACGGTCGCTATTGACTTGTTTAATACAGGCCAGTTCACAACAAGTGCTACCCTGACGGGCACTTTCCCCAACTATCAGGTGAGTGGCACCTACCCGATCGGTAATCACCGCTTGCGGATAACGGCCAATGATTTGTGCGGCAACTCAGGCGGCAGAACGGTTGATTTCTCGGTCGTAGATTGTAGTGCCGCCGGATTTGTCTGCAATTCCAATATGGCAGTACCATTGATGCCCCAGTTACCTGGCGTGGATGCTGATGGCGATGGCGATGATGACTTGGCTGCTGCCGCCGTGACGGCAGAAATGTTTTTGGCTAGCGTTGGCGAAGATTGTTCTGACCCACTGCGCTATACGATCCACCGTGTTGACCAGTTGGACAACGGTAGCGATGTACCGTTCCCTAATCATCCGGCACTCGTGGTTACTTGTGATGAGATAGGATTTATTCCCGTAAGAATTTACCAATGGGATAGTGCCTTTAACCCAACGGCAGTGCAGCCCGACGGTACCGTAGGCGGACCTAACTATACGACTTGTGATGCCTTTTTGCTAGTACAGGACAACAACAACATTTGCTCCACTGCCACGGTAACGGGCACCGTTTCGGGCCTCATTATTACCGAAGAAGGGGTACCTGTTGCCGGTGTAGAAGTGAGCCCACGGGAAGACATGGCCAACGACATGATGATGACGGAAAGTGACGGCCTCTACGATTTTGAGCTGACCACCCAGGAGGGCTATAATATCCAGCCTTACAGTGCCGACGATTACATGAATGGGGTGTCTACTATTGATATCATCTATATCTCCAAGCACATTTTGGGCGTGGATCTACTGGATTCTCCGTACAAAATGATTGCCGCGGATATCAATCATTCGAATACGATCACCACGCTTGATCTGGTGCAATTGCGCAAGGCTATTCTGGGCATTACCCAAGGATTTCCGAACAACGAGAGTTGGCGCTTTGTGGATGCTGGCTACAATTTCCCGAACCCCGCCAACCCATGGGAGGAGGTGTTCCCGGAAACAGTAGGTATTCCGACGTTGAATAACAATGTCTACGGTGCCGACTTTATCGCAGTGAAAGTAGGGGACATCAACGGCAACGTTCATGCCAACCTCAACGATGGTGGCGATGAGCGGGCCGTAGGTAACACTTACTATCTGCGGACGGAAGAGCAGGCGTTTGAAGCAGGAGAAACGGTTGAAGCGGTGTTCACCGCAGCCGACCTGGCGGACGAAGTGCAGGGCTTCCAGTTTACCCTTCAATTTGATCCAGGCCGCATGGTGTTGGAGAATATTGAATGGAGCCAGATTCAGCCTGCTCACGTCAATCAGGAACAGGCTGACCGAGGTATCCTCACCATCAGCTGGGATGCCAGCCAGACGGAGTACAACCTGAGCCAGGAGGAGATGACCTTCTTCATCCTCCGCTTCAAAGCACAAACGGATGGCCGACTCAGTGAAAGCATCGGAATCACCTCGCGGATGTTACCAGCCGAAGCTTATGGCCTCGACGATAGCTTACGGGAAATAGGCCTGAATTTTGCCCCAGCAGCGAAATCAGCAGATGGTTTCTTCCTGGAGCAAAATCGCCCCAACCCCTTCGGTGACCAAACCATCATTGGCTTCCAGATCCCGGAAGGCGGTCAGGTAACACTGACGATCTACGACACCAATGGCAAAGTAGTACGCGCCTACCAGCAATACTACACCGCCGGCTACAACCAAATTTTGGTTGACGCCCAGGACATCGCTGCCCGCGGCCTGCTGTACTACAAACTGGAAACCGACCAGTACGCAGCCACGAAGAAGATGGTGATCCTGGAGTAAAGAGGAGCGCGTGCCGCGCCCGTAGATGGATATTAAGTAGAGGGTAGAGGGATGAGCTACTAGCAAGCATTTATCTCTATACCCTCTACCAGAAATCCCTGTACGAGATTTGGGAACAAATCTCTGGAAAGACGTAATTTTTTTCATCTGTACATCTCATTGTACAAATTAGGTGTAAACCGATGTGGAATGGGTTTTAACACCGACGGCCGGCCTCCGCTTTACGGAGGTCGGTTTTTGTTTGTGCAGATATCCTCTGTTCAAATTCCCTTTAGACGCTAGGCGCTGCTTGCTGTGCTGCCCTTCGGGTACTTCCTCCAAAAGAATACACGGGAACAGGGCCGCGGCCCGTAAATCATTAGCGCGCAAGGCGTAGCCTGAAGCTCGGCGCATCCCGATCTTCCATCGGGAGAGGAGGACAGGGGATAGAAGCTGCTCCGTAGGGCAGGGTTTTATACCCTGCACGAAGGAGCTTCGGATAGCCCGGCGCCTTACTGGCGCTTGCAACGCAACGCCAGTAACGGCATGGCCCATAAAAAAGTAGGAATTACCATCTAGTAAGCTCTGAGGAATTTCAAATTTTTCCATCAACCATCAACCATCAACCATCAACCATCAACCCCCATTACTTCCCCCACTCCGTATGATAAACCTCCCCATCACCACCTAACCGCTCATAAGTGTGTGCACCGAAGTAATCGCGCTGGGCTTGTACCAGGTTGAGGGGTAGGCGGGGCGCCCGCAAGGATTCGAAATAGTGGAGGGCACTACTGAGCGCCAGCAGGGGAATACCGTTTTGGGTGGCCGTTTCTACCACTGCCCGTACGGAAGGGAGCAATGTTTTGAGGCGCCCCCGAAAAACCGAGGATGCAATCAGGTTCTCTAATTCTGGTTGTGCCGCGAAGGCCTGGCGAATATCTTCGAGGATTTCGGCCCGGATAATACAACCACCCCGCCAGATTTTAGCCGTTTCGGAAAGGTTGAGTTCCAGGTTCATTTCTTTGCTGGCGACGGCCAAAAGGTGAAGCCCTTGCGCATAGGTGAGGATGAAACTAAAGAGCAGTGCATGCTCTAATTGGATAGCGAAAGTTGTTTTGTTATCAATGCTTTCGGTAGGGAAGGAGCCGTATTTGCGACCAGCTTCCTGGCGGAACTCCCAAAAAGAGGAAAGCCCTCGCATGGTCACGGCCGCGTCAATCGTCGGGACGGGTACGCCTAAGTCCATGGCTGATTGGGAAGTCCACTTGCCCGTTCCTTTTTGTTTGGCTTTGTCAAGGATGGCGTCAATGAGGTCCCCCCCGGTTTTATCATCCTTCTGCCCGAAAATGGTAGCAGTAATTTCAATGAGGAAGGACTGCAACGGCCCCTGGTTCCACTTTGTAAATGTCTCGTGGATTTCCTGATTAGAAAAACCGCCAATCCGGCGCAGAATATCGTAAGTCTCGGAAATCAGCTGCATCATACCGTACTCAATGCCGTTGTGCACCATTTTTACGTAGTGCCCGGCTGCGCCTTTGCCCATGTAAGCGACACAAGGCTCGCGGTCTACTTTGGCAGCTACCGCTTCGAGGATGGGCTGGACATCCTCCCAGGCAGAAAAATCGCCGCCGGGCATGATACTTGGGCCACGCCGAGCACCTTCTTCTCCTCCGGAGACCCCCACACCGAGAAATCTTATCCCCGCAGCGCTGAGGCTTTCGGCACGACGGGTGGTATCGTTGTAGTGAGAATTACCACCGTCGATGATCAGGTCGCCCTGGTCGAGGTGAGGCAAAAGCCCTTCAATAACCTTGTCCACGATGTTGCCCGCGGGTACGAGTAACATGATACGGCGAGGTGTTTTTAGCATTTGCAAAAATTCCGACTGATTGGTGGTCGCCTGCATTTTACGGGAGCCTGCGGCCTTGTTCAGGGAGGCCACTTTTTCGGCGTCAAGATCAAGCCCAGCGGCCGAAAAGCCTTTGTCTGCAACGTTCAATAAAAAATTACGGCCCATTGTGCCCAGACCAATCATTCCGAAATCGTATTGCATGGATGTTATTATTAGCGACGGATTAGCTTGTGCCAGAGGCTTGCCGCGTAGCGATCCCTTCGGGGCCTTCAGCATTTCCGTCAAATTACGTAGGCTCATCCCAACTTTTGATAAAGTTGAGCGGTTTGAAAAAGAGTGTGGTTACATTTAACTGTACTTTTGCCAAAAGTACGGGATTATTTCAGCGATTTATCGCTAACCCAACTGAAAAACGATCTCCGGGCCCAACAAGTTTAAGTGAACTTCCCGGAAAATGTCCATTTTTGCAACCATCCTTAATCATCCTTCTCTATGACTCCTCATATCTTCGTTATTTTTGGTGCTTCCGGTGATCTTACTGCCCGGAAATTAATTCCGGCTTTTTACCATCTCTATGTCGGTGGCTATTTGCCGGAAAATTTTGCCCTCTTGGGGGTGAGCCGGACGGAGTTTTCGGACGAAGATTTTCGCAAAAAAGTCGTTTACGAAAGTACCTACCTTCCGAAGGACTTGCCGCAGGAGAAGAAAGATGTTTTTGCTAAAATGCTTCATTACGAATCCATTGACACTTCGGAAGAAGCAGAATACGGCAAAGTAAAAGCACGACTTACGGAACTGGATGAGGCGGTGGGCACCACGGGAGATTACATCTTTTACCTTTCTACTCCTCCTAAACTTTACACCACTATTCCGGCCTATTTGGCTACCCACGGTTTGAATAAAGGAGGGGAACGTTTTCGGCGCCTGGTGATTGAAAAACCCTTTGGTTACGATGCCAAATCGGCCAGCGAGCTGAACAATCACCTTTTACAGTTTTTTCCGGAAGATCAGATTTATCGCATCGATCACTACCTGGGGAAGGAAACCGTACAGAACCTGTTGGTGACCCGCTTTGCCAATGGCATTTTTGAGCCGCTATGGAACCGTAATTACATTGAAAATGTACAAATCACCTCCGCAGAACCCATGGGGGTAGGTAGCCGTGGGGGGTATTATGATGATGCAGGGGCTTTGCGGGATATGATCCAGAACCACCTCTTGCAGGTCGTCGCCCATATTGCGATGGAGCCGCCTGTTTCAGCAGCAGCCTTTGCTATTCGGAACGAGAAACTCAAGTTGTTTCAATCCCTCCGTCCGATCGGGCTAGAAGAAGTGGAGCACTACGTAGTACGTGGGCAGTATACGGCATCCGAAATTAAAGGGGAGACTGCGATAGGCTACCGGGAAGAAGAAGAGGTAAGAGAGGATTCTCGTACGGAAACTTTTGTGGCCATGAAGTTTTTTATCGACAACTGGCGCTGGGCGGACGTGCCGTTTTACATACGGACAGGCAAGCGTCTGCCTACTAAAGTTTCGGAAGTGGTGATTACCTTCAAACAATCCCCACAGCGGCTTTTTCGCAGTGAAGAAACATTCAGCGATCCATACAACCAGCTGATTATCCGTATCCAGCCTCACGAAGGGTTGGCCCTCAGGTTTGGGATGAAAATCCCCGGGCAAGGTTTTCGGGTAAAGGATGTCAATATGGATTTCCACTACGCCGATCTGACCGATGCCGATGTGCCGGAAGCCTACGAGCGCCTCATCCTGGATTGTATCCGCGGTGATGCTACGCTCTATTCTCTGGGCGAAAGCGTAGAAGCTGCATGGGCTTTTGTGGACCCTATCCTGAAAGCCTGGGCGGCTAATGAGAGTAAGCTCTTTGGTTACCCCGCCGGCACCTGGGGCCCTAAAGAAGCGGATAACCTCTTCGATAATGGCACCCGTTGGCGCAACCCCTGCAAAGACCTGACCGACATGGGGGATTTTCGTGAGCTGTAAGGGGTGTAGTGCAAGCTTTTTTAATGGATTATTGAGCCATATGAGAAATATAAGAGCTTATTTTTTGGACAATACACATGGTTCAAATCCGCATTCGTGAGGATGCTCTTTTTTACGAATACAACAACCAACCCTGCAGCTTTGAATGCCGTCATTATTGGTGCACAAACGACTTTTGCTTGTTCGCAAAAATGTCAGTGAAGGTCTTATCTTTGTCGTCAATATAATCACACCGCTCATGCGTACTTCCAAGCTCTTCCTTTTTAGCCTTGTTTTCCTGGTATTAGGGAGCCTTATCTATTCTTCTTGCGGGGGGGATGAGGAACCACAACAAGTTCCGCCTCGTCCGAAAGGCCCTGTAAAGGTGCCGGCTTTTGATGCTGATGCTTCGTACAACGATATTGCCAAGCAAGTGAGCTTTGGCCCTCGGGTCATGGGCAGTGAAGGCCATGAAGCCACCAAGAACTGGCTGGTAGAAGAATTGAAGGCGACGGGCGCGAAGGTGATTGAGCAAGATTTTCAGGCGACGGTGTACACGGGCGAAAAATACCCGGCAACGAATATCATTGCCCAGTTCAACCCCGAAGTATCCGACCGGATCATGCTGGCGGCCCACTGGGATACCCGCCACATTGCCGATAGCCCCCTGAGCACCGAGCGGGAAGGAGAGCCCATCCTGGGAGCTGATGATGGCGGTAGCGGGGTAGGCGTACTGCTGCAAATCGCGCGTACCCTGGCGGCACAAAAAGTAGGCATCGGCGTAGATCTGGTCTTGTTTGATGCCGAAGATTACGGTGAAGCCGGAGGAGAACCTACGACCTACTGCCTGGGTAGCCAATACTGGTCGAACAACCGCCCGACGCCGATCAAGCCGCGCTACGGCATTTTGCTGGACATGGTAGGCGCAAAAGATGCAGCGTTTAAAATTGAAGGGTACAGCTGGAAGTATGCCCAACCGATCGTAGAGAAAGTATGGATGTTGGCCAAGCAGATGGGCCGTAGCAACTACTTTCTCAATGAAGGCGGCCCCGGAATTACCGATGATCACTACTTCGTGAATACCATTGCCGGTATCCCCATGATTGATATCATCAACCTGAACGGTACGGAAGAAACAGCTTTTGGTCCTCACTGGCACACCCACAGTGATGATGTGGCCATCATCGATAAAAACACCCTACGGGCAGTAGGCCAAGTACTACTAGCCGTCATCTATCGGGAAGACGCGGGACAATTGTAGTGGGGTTGACTTTCGTCAAAAAAGTTAGTGGCCTCTTTTGGGGTAGTATTTTATTCTTGGCAGTCCCCTCGCTACTTGTAGCCCAGCAGGGGCAAGTGGACGTTTGGCAAAAAGAACTCTATCGCCTGGAATCATTGCACGAGCAAGCGGGAGACAGCGGCATTGCCAATGCTTCCGAAGAGGTCCTTGCTGGCGTGAAAGAAATCCTGATCGCATCACTACCTCCGGGGCAGCAGACCGATGTTTTTCGGTCCCGGGCTTTCCTGTTGGCCTCAAAGGCTTACCAATATCAGCATCAGCTCCAAGAAGCTTTCCGCACGATCGACAGCAGTATGCAGTTGGTTCGCCGACACTTTCCTGACTATGGCCTCGCGGTTACGCCGCAAATGGATCAGTATGCCTTCTTGCTCGATCTTTATACCGGGCAGTACGAGGAGGCGATTGCCCTGCGGGAACAAATCCATCAATACCTTCAAGACCTTCCCAAAGTGGAACGGCTGGGCTCGCATCAAGCGTTGCTGATCAATAACCTGATTCGGTTGGCCGATTTAAAAGACCGTACCGGGGCTTCCGCGCAGGCCCAACAGTTGATTCAGGAAACGGCACGGATCGTTAAGCATCCTGCGGTAAGCAGCGCTTATTTTTATCGGTTTCAGCTATTTCGACTGCACTATCTTTATCACGATGGTGCCTTGAACAGTGCCCGCCAGGAGGCCGAATATTTACTCGAAGAAACCTCCTCGCGGAGCATCGGCCCCCAACAACTGGCCGCACTTCGCGCATTGTACGGTAATATCCTCTACGGCCTTGGCGAGCTGGACCGCGCCGAGAAATACTACCTGCAGGCCTTAGTGGATTACGAACAACTAGCGGCGACCCCCACTTTTGCGCAAGAAGAACTACTGCGGGATTTGGCCCTCTGCTACCAGGCTCAGGGGAGATACGCTGCCGGGCAAGCGCTATTGGAGGAACAGATAGCAGCAGTGGGATCCAATGATCCTGATCGTGATTGGCGGCTGGCAGATCTTTACGCGAGCCTTTCCGGTAATTTTTTCAATCACTTTTTAGCAAACAAGAACCAGCAGGACCTTTTGCAGGAAGCGCTGCAAGCGGATCGGCAGGCGCGCCAGCATCATTATGCTTACCGGGACGGATTGCGCCATCTCCGCGATATCCAAACCAGTGCGAGTTTGGAAAATTTTAGCCAGGATCTGTCGCTAGCCATTCTGCAAGAAGCTTACCAGCAGACGCAGGAATTAAGCTATTTTTTCGAAGCTTTAGAGGTGTTAGAGCAAAACAAAAACATCCAGTTACGGGCCCAGCTTCGTGCGGGTTACGACCAACAATCACTTTGGGAAGAGGTGGTCATCGATCAAAAGCGGCTATCCACTAAGCTCCGACAAAATCAGCAAACGCTGGTCGTTTTCCACCCTACGGAGGAGGCCTTGTTCTTGCTGGCGCTGAGCGAGCAAGGGGTGCTGTTTGAAAAAGCACCCATCACGGGAACTCGTTTGGTGAAGTTGGTGGAACGCTTGCGCGAAAACATTCACCGCCGCCCAAGTCAGGCCAATGCCGAGGATCTTCAGGTATTCGCCACGGTCAGTCAGGAATTGTACCAGTTGCTGCTGCACCCTATTGCGGATATTACCACTTCTCGCTTGCTCTTGTTGCCGGATGGCCCATTGGCGTACCTGCCTTTTTCGCTACTGTTGTCTGAAGAAATAACGGCTGGCACCCCCTTGGAGGCCTGGCCATTTGCCGTGCGTCGCTACAGCTTCAATTACCGCTATACCCTCGAAAGTTACCTGAACAAAAATACTGGCAGGACCAAAGCCCCGCGGCAAGCTATCCTGGCGTTTGCGCCAAAATTCGAGGCGGGTTACCTGCGCGGCGACGGCACGCGCTCCGCTGGCGCACTGCACAAAAATGCCGAAGAAGTCAACTACCTGATGGGCAAATTCCCCTGTGATGCCTTCGTGGGCGAGGCCGCCCGGCTGGACGCATTTCGGGCGCGTGCGGCGGATTACGCGATCCTTCATCTGGCAACCCACGCAGTAGCTAATAGCGATCATGGTGATGCTAGTTTCCTTGCTTTCGCAGAAACAACAGAACCCGCGGATTATCAACTCCGGGTGAGCGACATTTACCAACTCCCTCTTTCGGCCGACCTGGTGGTGCTGAGCGCCTGTGAAACTGGCCTGGGCGAATGGCAAGCTGGCGAGGGAGTTGTAGGCTTGGAGCGCGCCTTCACCGCCGCCGGCGCCCAAAGCTTGGTGACCACCCACTGGAAAGTCAGCGACCGGGCCTCCGCCCAGCTCATGCAATATTTTTATGATCACTTGGCCAACGGCCTCCCCAAAGACCAGGCCCTGCAACAAGCTCAACTACAGTTTATGGCCACCAACGAAAGCTGGCTCAGTCACCCCTTCTTTTGGGCCGGCTTTGTGCAAAAAGGAAGCACCGCACCATTGAACCTGACCCAGCAACGACCGCTCTGGCAGTGGGCCGGTTTTCTGTTATTAGTCTTCAGTGCTGTGGTGTATCTTTACCGCAAGTACAAGTAGTTTATGCATCTAAATATAGAAATCAAGGCCCGTTGTCAGCACCAGGAAGCCATTCGCGAATTGCTACTGGAAAGGGACGCCGATTTTCGGGGCACCGACGACCAGATCGACACCTATTTTGTGGTGCCCAACGGTCGGCTGAAACTCCGCGAGGGGAATATAGAAAACAACCTCATCCATTATCAGCGCCCTGATCAGGCGGGTCCCAAAGCCTCGGAAGTACACCTGTACAAACCTGCCGATAGTAGCTCGCTAAGCGCCCTGTTGCAAGCCGCCCTCGGCGTAAAGGTAGTGGTCGACAAGCAGCGAGAAATCTACTTTCTGGACAACGTAAAGTTTCATCTGGATACCGTAAAAGAGCTGGGCACCTTCGTCGAAATCGAAGCTATTGATGCCAACGGTAGCATCGGGGCCGAACGTCTGCACGAGCAGTGCCAGCATTACCTCCGCCTGTTTGCAATAGCCGACGAAGACCTCTTGCAAAATTCTTACAGCGATATGCTGCTGGAGAAGGTAGGTTGATTTTAATAAAAACTCCGTGCTTCCTAATTTTTGCGGAAGGAAGCAGGAATAGCCACTAAAGCTCCAAAATGCACAAAAAATATTTCGTGCTATTCTGTGTTTTAGTGCCTTTGTGGCTAAAAAAAACTCCGTGCCTCCGTACCTCCGCGGCAATAATAAATTTATGAACCCAAAAAAAATCCCAGCCAAAGTCCTGCTTTTTGGAGAGCACACCATCCTTCGTGGCTCCAGCGCCCTGGCCGCGCCGTTATGGGCACGCTATAGCCAGTGGAAAACGGGCGGCACGGCCGCTCAGCAAGCTGGCCTGGTGGATATGGTGGCTTACCTGGAGGAACATTTCCCCGGAGCATTTGATCTGACACAATTCCGGGAAGACCTCGCTGCTGGTCATTACCTGGATTCCAATATCCCCGTGGGCTATGGGCTGGGCAGTTCGGGAGCCGTATGCGTAGCGGTGTACACGACCTACGTCACTCCGGAGGGCGAAGCACAACTGGTCAAAGAAGGCGCCAAAGCGTTCTTCGCCCGGATGGAAAGTTTTTTCCACGGCACCAGTTCCGGCACCGATCCCCTGATCATCTATTTGCAGCAAGCCATCCGCTTGCTCCCCGGTGGGAGTGTCCAAAAAGAAACCATCCCGCCCTTGCCTTCCGGCTGGAAGTTGTTTTTACTGGACACGGGCAAGGCGCGCCAAACCGCCCCCCTCGTTGCCTACTTCACCCAGCGTTTTGACCAGGAAGCGGATTTCCGCGAGGCTGTCCGTTCCCATTGGATCGCACCCACCGATGCGGCCATCGAAGCCTTACTCCAAGGCCAGCAGGAAGAATTGTGGCAAAACTTTCGCAAGATCAGTCAGTTCCAAATAGATCATCTTCCGCCCATGGTATTGCCCAGTATCACGGCCATTTGGCAACAAGGGCTGGCCAGCGACCACTACCTCCTGAAAATCTGTGGTGCCGGCGGCGGCGGCTACTGCCTGGGTCTGAGCCGCAATTGGGGAAAGACGCAGGATGAGTTGAGAGATTGGGGAGTGGTGGAGATTTGAAGGAGCTAATCGTACCAGTGCGATCATACGTTTAGGCTGGCAAAATCATCCCATTTTTCAGCTTTCCCTCAGCCCAGCAGCGTATTGGATGGGTTCTGAATGTGCTCAAGTTAGAGCCAAATCAAAGCGGAAAACTTGTCCCCCTTCGGAGGGAGTGTCCGAAGGACGGGGGAGGAATGCCCTCGCCCAAACAATAAACGACCCCGCAAACACAACGACACCAGCTAAAACAGCCCACCCAGCCCTCCCTCGATCCTGTGGATCGGTCTCTCCAGCGGGACACATTTTGATGGTGCCTCTAGGGCAAATTCATGAATTTGCCCTAAGATGGCATTATATTAATTGGACCTTTGAAGGTAGTTCCTTGGGGAAAGTTGTAGAACCAATCACTCTCCGCGCTGCTGGCCCAATCGTACCATTGCGATCATACGTTTAGGCTGGGAAGCTGTCAAATCTTGGGCCCCCCATCAGCCAGGGGTGGGAGCCAGCCCGACCGCAGGGAAGGGAGACCCCGCCATCAGCGGGGGCCGAACGAATAGTGAGTGGCGGACGACCCGACCGACCGAAGGGAGGGGGCTGCCAAAGTGTATTAAGGAAGCGGAAGAATTGCTTGTCGTGGTCAGTAAAGGGGAGGCTTGGTTGTTGCCAGGAGTGTCTTCGGGTACTTGGTACTTCGTACTTGGTACAAGGATTTTGATCCCCCAAAGTCACCTCCCCACCCCCGCCGCCATCAGCGTAGCCAGGAACGGAATCACCAACATAATCAATAACTCCACGGTAATCACTTGCCGGATACGGGCGGGGACGGCAATTTCGGCGGTAGGATCGTCGCCCTTGCGGTGGCGGGCAAAAAAGACGGTGGGGTAAATGGAGAGGAGCCCCACGAAGACGGCCAGCCCCACCTTGGCGTGAAAGACAGGGTTGAGGGAATAGTACTCGGCGGGCTTGCCCAAACCAAACCAAAGCGTAAGCCCCATGCCCACCACCACAATTGCACTGAGCCCATAAACGGCATCGATCCTGGCGAGTTGCTGGACCTGCTGGCGGAGCAAAACAGGCTGGACGAGGAACCACTGTAACACCAGCGCACTCACCCAGGTGAAGATGCCGATAAAGTGCAGGTAACGAACCAATATTTCGAGGGTCATGATTTTTCTTTCCTGCTCTAACCCTGAAACCTCCGACTGGTTCAATACCCGAGAATTATCCGGACCTGGAAGTGATTTTCATAGCCCAAAATTTGATGTCCTACCAAGTACCACGTACCTTGTACCCTACACTGTTTAGGGAAACCTCACATTAATTCAAGTCCACACATGTCTGATAAACGTCTGTTTCTTCTCGATGGTCACGCCCTGGTTTACCGCGCACACTTTGCGTTTATCAACCGGCCGCTGATCAACTCTAAGGGGTTTAATACTTCCGCAATTACTGGTTTTACCCGTACCCTGTGGGATTTGATGAAGAACCAGAAACCAACCCACCTCGCCGTGGCGTTTGACCCCTCCGGGCCGACCTTCCGCCACGAGATGATGGAAAGCTATAAGGCCAACCGCGAGGAGCAGCCCGATGATATTCGCGCTTCGTTTCCCTATATCCACCAGATTTTGCAGGCCTTCAAGATTCCGATTATCGTGGTAGATAACTACGAAGCGGATGATGTGATCGGGACGCTGGCCAAGCAGGCCGAAAAGGAGGGCTACCAGGTGTACATGGTCACACCGGATAAGGATTATGGCCAATTGGTGTCCGAAAATATTTTCATGTACAAACCGTCCCGACAGGGCGATGGGATAGAGATACTGGGTGTGCCGGAGATCTGTGAGAAGTGGGACATCGAAAATGTGGATCAGGTGATTGACATGCTGGGGATGCAGGGCGATGCGGTAGATAATATTCCCGGTATTCCGGGGATCGGCCCCAAAACGGCGGCAAAACTCCTGAAGACCTACGGCTCGTTGGAAAACCTGCTGGAGAATACGGACCAGCTGAAAGGCAAACAAAAAGAAAAGGTAGAAGAAAACCGGGATCTGGCGATCCTCAGCAAGCAACTCGCCCGCATCAAGCTGGATGTGCCCATTCGTTTCAATGCCGATGATTATATCCTGGATCCTTTTGATCGCGAATGGCTATCGGAAATTTTCAAAGAATTGGAATTCAGAGGCCTGGCCAATAGCATTCTGGGGCAAGAGGAAGAGAAACCTATGGCCGGCCAGCAGGGTAGCCTCTTTGCTACGGAAGCATTTGTAAGCCCGGATTCGGGGCTGGCGAAACACGATATTGCCACCAAGAACCTCTCGAATACGGAGCATAATTACCACCTGGTCGCAACGGTGAAGGAACAGGAGGAGTTGTTGGCCAAACTACTCAAAGCAGATACCGTCTGTTTTGATACCGAAACCACCAGCGTAAATGCCAACGAGGCCGAACTGGTAGGAATGTCCTTTGCGATAGAGGTCGGGACCGCCTGGTACGTGCCCGTGCCAGCGGATCAAAAGGCAGCGCAGGAGATTGTAGAACGTTTTCGCCCCTTGTTTGAAGCAGAAAATATCGCCAAGATCGGGCAGAACCTCAAGTACGATATGCTCGTCCTCCGCTGGTACCAGATAGAAGTAAAAGGGGCGCTGCTGGATACCATGGTGATGCACTACCTGCTGGAGCCTGAACGCCGCCACAATATGGACTACCTGGCGGAGACGATGCTGGCCTACAAGCCGGTTTCCATTACGGAGCTGATTGGCAAGGCCGGTAAGAACCAAAAGACCATGCGCAGTGTGCCAGTGGAAGAGGTGGTCGACTACGCCTGTGAGGATGCCGATATTACGCTACAACTGCACCAGGAGCTGGCCCCTCAATTGGCCGAAGAACCCAAGATTGAGGAGCTTTACCACCAGATTGAAGGCCCACTGGTACGAACCCTGGCCGAAATAGAGTTTGAAGGCATCAAGGTTGATGCCGATTTTCTGGCGGCTTACTCTCAGGAATTGGTGAGTGAAATAGTGTCCCTCGAAGAGCAGATCCAAAAAGAGGCCGGCGTGCCCTTTAACCTGGCCTCGCCGAAGCAGGTGGGTGAAGTGCTTTTTGAGCACATGAAAATTCCTTACCGCTGGCGGAAAACCAAATCAGGGCAACACTCTACCGACGAGGAGAAGATGAGCGAAATAGCCGAGAACTACCCGATTGCAGCGGATATTTTGCGCCACCGTGGGTTGACGAAGTTGCGCTCCACTTACCTGGATGCACTCCCCAAGTTGATCAACCCCAAAACGGGCCGCATCCACAGCTCCTTTAACCAAACAGTAGCCGCGACGGGTCGCCTCAGTTCCAAAGATCCCAACCTGCAGAATATCCCCATCCGTACGGAGGAGGGCCGTAAAGTACGCAAGGCATTCGTGCCTCGTGATGCCGACCACATCCTGCTAGCGGCGGATTATAGTCAGATTGAGCTACGACTGATTGCCGAAATCAGTGGTGACGAAGCTATGTTGGATGCCTTCCAAAGCGGGAGAGATATTCACCGAGCTACTGCTGCCCGCGTCTTCGATACCCCTTACGAAGAGGTCGATCGCGAGCAGCGCGGAAAAGCCAAAACGGTCAACTTTGCCATCATCTACGGTGCGGGTTCGCAAAACCTGAGCCAGCAACTGGGCATCAGCCGCAGCGAAGCCAAGGAGCTGATCGATACCTATTTTGACCGCTACCCTGGCCTGAAACGCTACATGGAAGATACCGTGAAGTTTGCCCGCGAGCATGGTTTTGTCAATACCCTGCTGGGGCGTCGCCGACAATTACGAGATATCAACAGCAAGAGCTCCCTCGCCCGCAGCAACGCGGAGCGGATGGCAATCAATACCCCCATTCAGGGTACGGCCGCCGATATGATCAAGCTGGCTATGCTGCACGTGCAAGCCGCCTTGAAGGCGCAAGGATTCCAATCCAAAATGATCCTCCAGGTACACGATGAACTCGTCTTCGATGTCCGCCGCGATGAGCTGGAACGTATCAAGCCCGTCATTGAAGAAAACATGAAGAACGCACTGCCCGACCTGAAGGTCCCCATCCTGGTAGAAATTGGTACCGGCGAAAATTGGTTGGAGGCGCACTAGGTAGGGGGAGTAATTTGAACCACATAAGGCATATAAGGGCATATAAGTTTCTTTTTTTTTCGAGTATACCTTAAATGCTCTTATAATCTCTTATATGGTTCAAAACTTCAGGAAGTTTGCTGTTCCCTGCGTCGGCAAAGCCGCGCTACCCGCGAGCGCAGCGAGCACCACCGTGAATCCCGAGACCTCGGGAAGAACACCGCCGCGAGTCCCGAGGCTTCGGGACGAACACCCCCGCGAGTCCCGAGAATCGGGACGAGCACTAAAAAACCTCCCGCAAAATAAGATGAGCATTCACTTCCCCCATCCCTTCGAGATGAAGCTGGAAGTAACGGATGAGTTCATTCAGAAGCTTTTGGCGTACTTCCCGCTCCAATCGGAGTTCATGCGCTTTGGGGGCGGAATGATGGAGCATTTCGTAAAAGGCCAGGGCTGTTTCATCCACTAAGTAATGCGCGTGAGCTGGAGGTAGCGCCACAAATTCTCCCGCCTCCAGATCAAAAAATGGCGTTGCTTCCGTGTATTCTCCCGCCGGTGAAAAGCCTAAATAAGAAGACAGCTCTAAAAGAAAAGCCAGGTGATAGTTGGCCACGCCCTCCTGGGCCGCATCTAATCCAGCAAAACGCTCGAATAAAAAACGAAACAAAGGCTGGTTTTCTTCCCGCTCCCGGATGGCTTTGCGCGCCACCTCTACCATAAATAAACCCACCGCGCCTTTGCGGACGTCAAATGGAATCGACTCGTAGATGTAAGCGGGTTGGATTTCCTTCAGGCGATTCAGATCACGATCATCCCTTTCGTAGGCTACAATTTCTAACAAGGTCATGACTTGCAGCAAACTGGCTTGGGTACGAGCCTTGGCGGAACGTACCCCGCTGATGATGTATTTGCGTAAACCCTTCTGCTCGGTGTACATCTCCACAATCAGGCTGGATTCGCCGTATTTGTGGGTACGAAAGACAATACCGCGGGTTTTTACTAACATCTTTTACAGTTTCCAGAAAAACTAGTGAAAAAAAGCCAAAATTAAATTGCTAAGCACCCCGCAGGTGCAATGATAAAGAAGGGGGCCTGGAGCTTTGCTTAACTTTATTTTTGTCCTTGCACCAAAGGACAAAATGGGCATCAAAGTTAACAAACATTTCACTTTTGGGAAGAGGTATTATTGCTGCGAATAGCCCCATCTTTGCGGTGAAATAAGCGCAGAAACTGCAACCAAGTGCTATTTCAACTCGTCTTTAGTTTGAATCACCCAAAAAGCAGTAAGCAGGAACTATCACCCTCGTTTTTTGTCCTGACTTGCGCCAAAAGAAATTAAAATGAAAACTTACATCACCTTTTCTATCCTTATTTTTACGTTCTCGTCCTCTTTATTATTCGCCAATAACTCCGAATTAGTAGACGTAAGTCGTTGCCTCGAAGAGCAGCTGACGGCTTCCGCCTGGTCTGTCACTTCTAACGAGCAATGGGAATTCGTATCTGACGGCACTTTGTTGGTCTTTGACCAAGCCAGTCAGATTCTTCAGCAAGGCGGCTGGAGTCTTCAAACGACTGAAAAAGAACTTATCCTGAAAGTAATGGTTGGCCCCGAGGTAAAGAACTATACCCTTACACCGCATTGCAACCAGGAAAATATTGTCCTCAAAGATTTTGCTACGGGGGAATTGGTTATGGTGCCTTTGCGCTACGATGCTACCCTTACCCGCTCATTGACCGGCGATTGGCAGAAAGGATTTTACGGCGAAGAACCTTTTTTAGCCTTTAAGGCAGATGGTACTTATGTGGTTACCGATATCACCAAAGATCACTACGAATTGCGGACGGGCCACTGGTCGTTGATGGGCAACTCCCTGCTGTTGCACAATGAAGAGGGCGAAGTTCAAGCCTTCCTGATCAAGCACCTCCAAATGGATGAATTAGTACTCTCTCCCTTCAATGCTAACCGGGAAGATTGGTATTTGAACAAGCTTTAGATCCATTTCACCACTCCCACTCCTCTCCCAAGTCCTCCGGGCGGTAATGATGTTTGGTGTAGACCCTTTGCTTCTGGCGCTCCAGAATCAGCCGGGCCAGGCCAATGTTGGCAGGCTCGGTAGCGGTGGGGAGCAGGGCGGCTTGCACTTTTGCTTCGTCAATATCCATCCGATACATGAGGCTCAGTAGCCACTCCATCCGGTTGTCGATGAGAAAGTCGAGATGGTCAACGAGCATCCGGAGGAGATCCTCTTCGGATGCTTCTACTTCCTGCGTAATGTCGAAATCCTGGCTGAGCAATGTTGCCAGCTGGCGATTGGCCTCGGGCGTTTCCATGAAAATGATTTAATTTTTTCGATTCTGGTACGAAGATGCTTAATTTTTCTTATTCTTACTATTTGAGAGTTTATTCCAATATTTCATAGCTAAGAAGAAGAGAAAGATATGATCCCCAGCATCAGAGAACAATACAATCGCGATTTTACCCAGGAGAAATACCAGGCGCTGGTAGATGATGTAGCCGACACCTTTGGTCATCGCCCGCCTTTTCGTATCGCTGAAACGCCCATTTTTATTGACCGTGAGCTCAAGAACCACTTGATCCAGGCTTGTGAGGATATCACGGATGTCATCGTGCAGCCTAACTTCCTCGATTTATCCGCCTCGGCACTACTGGCCGGGCAGGTTGTCCCCAACGAAACGCCCCACACGACCTTCTTACAGATGGATTTCGGCTTGTGCCGAGCGGAGGATGGTAGTATCATTCCGCAATTGATCGAAGCCCAGGGCTTTCCTTCCCTTTATTTCTTCCAGGAGGCGGTGGCAGAGCGTTATCGAAAATACTTTGGAATCTCCGACGAATTTGCCCACCGTTTTGGTGGCCTGGATGCCGCAGGGTACCGCGAAAAATTGCGAGAGATCATCGTCGGAGATCACGATCCGGAAAACGTGATCCTCCTCGAAATAGAACCAGAAAAACAGGTGACGGCTATCGACTTTTATGTCGCCAAAAAATGGATCGGTGTCGAAGCTGTTTGCGTTAGTAAAGTCATTAAAGAAGGCCGGAAGCTCTATTACGAAAAGGACGGCCGGAAGATCCATATCGAGCGCATTTTTAATCGCGTCATCTTTGATGAACTCCTCCTTCGTGATGACCTCCCTCGCCAGTTTTACCTCACCGATGATGTAGATGTTGAATGGGTCGGCCACCCCAACTGGTTTTTCCGCATCAGCAAACACACGCTGCCACTTATTGATAGCCCCTATTCTCCCAAAGCTTATTTGTTGAGTGAATTAGAAGAATATCCTCAGGATTTGCATAATTATGTGCTGAAACCGCTGTACTCCTTTGCAGGTAAAGGCGTCATTATCAATATCAACCGCTTTGACCTGGAGGCGATCAAGGATCGTGAAAATTACATCCTCCAGCGGAAGGTAGAATACGCTCCGGTAGTGCCAACGCCAGATGTACCCGCGAAAGCGGAAGTACGAATGATGTTGCTCTGGGAACGTGGAGCTGCGCGCCCGCAATTGGTCAATAACCTCGTTCGCCTCAGTAAGGGAGAGATGGTAGGCGTTCGCTACAACCAGGGCAAAGTATGGGTAGGCGGTAGCGTCGGCTTCTTTCTCCCTTAATAAGGACGATGTCAAAGCAGACTTTTATAGAAAGTGATCTCGTTTTCAACTTCCCGGAGTCCTGGGGAGTGAGGGAATATGATAACCATCGGTTTTATAAAAACATTAGTGGCCTTGGTTTAAAAGGCGTTGATTTCTTATTGGTAGACCCTTCGGGGCCAGGGCATCTTTATCTGATGGAGGTGAAAAATTATAGTACCAGAATCAGGAAAGGGATGGTTTATGAGGCTCCACTTAAATCGCCCGAGGAATTGGCCACCACTGTTGCCATCAAGTATGAACACACCTTAAGGGCCATCCGAGCGGTTCATCTGTTCTACCAGCGTAAATGGTGGTACCGCCTGCTGAATCGCATGATCAGAAATAGCCCATACGCGCAATACGATCCCGTATTCTGGACACGCGCCTACGAGCTGGCCCGTCAGCCAGCGCAGCATACCTTCTTGTTGTGGTTGGAAACAGAAATTGAGGATCAAGATTATGAACAGCGGCTGCAAAAGCACCTGCAAAGCGGTCTGGGAATAAACCTGGAGGTCAAAATAGGGAAACAATCCCATCCCTTTCCTCCGGGAGTCACGGTGGAATGAGCATTTACCAGAGCAATGACATCTTCAAAAAAAGGATGGACTGTTTCACAAAGCAGATAGAGGCGCTAAAACAAACTTCCCTGGCTATTATCCGGCAAAAGCCGAAACGACATCCGGTGATAAGGACTGGGCCCGTGCTTGGCAATGGCTTCCCGGTGTACTTTGGCGGGATAACCTTTGTTGCTATCCCAACGATAGTGAGGGAAATCCTCGTGGATGCGTAGCATGTAGTCGTCGCGGTAGGTCTTTGCCAGGATGCTGGCCGCCGCGATGGATAAGTATTTGCCGTCTCCTTTAACGATGGTATGGTGAGGGGTGTCCCGATAAGCGTGGAAGCGATTCCCATCAATCAGCAATTGCTCTGGGCGAATCGTCAACTGATCGAGCGCTCGGTGCATAGCCACAAAGGAAGCTCGTAGGATATTGATCTCGTCAATCTCTGCGGGGTCTACCTGGGCTACTGCCCAGGCGAGTGCTTCTTTCTCCACAATTTGGCGGGCAGCATAGCGGTTTTTTTCGCTTAATTGCTTAGAGTCGTTCAGCAGCGGATGCGTAAAGTCTTTAGGGAGGATAACCGCCGCTGCAAAAACGGGGCCAGCAAGACAACCTCGCCCAGCTTCGTCACAGCCTGCTTCGATCAAGTGTTCACTTAGAAAAGGTGCCAGCATACTGGGGTTATTCTACTTTTACACGGTGCAGATATTGCCCCGCTCTTCAAAGGTAAGCGCTTGTTAGGGAAATTGTGTGCTTCTCTGACTATACTGTTGTAGAGCTTGTTGAAAATTAATATATTTGCCATGGCAACTAATTTTGCCACAGTCCTAAGAGTTTGTTTGGTAGGGCCTGATTAGTCGAAATCGAGCAAATTTTATTCTGATTGAGGCTCAAGGAAGGAGCTTAGCCGTAGCTAAGTGACTGATCGCAGAACGAAGAGCAGGATAAAATTTGCCGATTGTAGACAATTGAGGTCGTACCAAACAAACTCTAAATAACCAAAATCATCAACTATGTCTAGCACTACCACTGCTCCGGAAAAAATCTATCAGGAAGCTGCCGATTTCATGCCGCTATTGGGTACCGATTACGTGGAGCTGTACGTAAGTAATGCTAAGCAAGCAGCCCATTTTTACCAGACGGCAATGGGTTTTCAGCCTTTGGCTTACGCCGGATTGTCAACCGGATTACGCGACCGGGAATCCTATGTTTTGCAGCAAGAAAAAATTCGCCTGGTACTCACCTCTCCCTTGAAGAGTGGTACCGTTATCGGTAAGCACATTGATCTGCACGGCGATGGTGTCAAGGTCGTTGCGCTGTGGGTAGAAGATGCCACTGCTGCGTACCAGGAAGCCACCAGCCGTGGCGCAAAATCCTATCTGGAACCCGTTACGGAAGAAGACCAGCACGGCAAAGTCGTACGCTCAGGAATTCACACCTACGGAGAAACGGTTCACATTTTTGTGGAGCGCAAAGACTACCAGGGTGTATTCTTACCCGGCTACCAGCCTTGGAAATCGACCTACCAACCCTCTCCGATTGGCCTTCAGTACATCGATCACATGGTAGGCAACGTAGAGCTAGGAGGAATGAACAAGTGGGTTGATTTCTACGCTGATGTGATGGGTTTCACCCAGATTGTTTCTTTCGATGACAAAGACATCTCTACCGAATACACCGCCCTGATGAGCAAGGTGATGAGCAACGGCAACGGCCGCATCAAATTCCCCATCAACGAGCCAGCCGCCGGCCTGCGGAAATCACAAATCGAAGAATACCTCGATTTCTACGAAGGAGCTGGCATACAGCACGTAGCCGTAGCGACGGATGACATCATTGGCACCGTGAAAGAGTTACAAAGCCGCGGCATCGAGTTCCTACAGGTGCCGGGGTCCTACTATGATACGCTTCTCGAGCGGGTAGGAGAGATAGAAGAAGACCTCGCTCCGCTACGCGAACTGGGCATCCTTGTCGATCGGGATGATGAAGGTTACTTATTGCAAATCTTCACGAAGCCGATTCAACCTCGTCCAACCATGTTTTTCGAGATTATCCAGCGCAAAGGGGCGCGCTCCTTCGGCAAAGGTAATTTCAAAGCCCTCTTCGAAGCCATCGAGCGCGAGCAGGAGCTGAGAGGAACGTTGTAATGAGGTCGGAAGTGGGAATTCGGAATTCGGAATTATTTGCTACTTCCCACTTCCGACCTCCCACTTCCTTCCGATAGGTATCGGAACCCACTTCTATTTCTCTTCAGCGTAAGCCTTAGCCGCTTGCTGATAAATCCAGTAACAAATGGCCAGGATGACCACCACTCCGGCAACCGTCCCCAGTTCAATACCCAGGGAAAAAACTTCAGAGCTGCCGTAGATCGCTACGGGCACTGCCAGTAGGATTCCGATAAGGGCTTCTCCGGTAATCAAGCCAGAGGCAATCAACAGACCAGTACGTTCGCTGGCTTTCTCCGCCGCAGCGTGAGCTTCGCCCTTGCTGGCTTTGTGTTTGTTTTGATAACGGATCACCATCCAGGAGATAAGACCTCCCAGCATGATCGCACTATCCAGTTCAAAAGGCAGGTAAAGTCCAACCGCTACGGCCAGGATAGGTACCCGAAAATCGATGCCGGCTTTTTCCAGATATTTGTCCACCAAAATAATCAGGACACCAATTCCCATACCGATGTAGACCATCGTCCACGGTAAGCCGCCATTGAAGACGCCTTCGGCAACACTAGCCATCAGCGTGGCCTGAGGAGCAGCCAGGGCATCAGGGTTTTCCGCTGTAGCGGGCCCAAAACCATAACCCGTGAGCAGTAATTGCAATACCAAAGGCAATACCAATGCCGCGGAAACAACGCCTACCATTTGCATGAGTTGCTGCTTGCGCGGAGTAGCACCAAGGATATGCCCTGCTTTTAAGTCTTGCATATTGTCTCCGGCAATGGCAGCGGCACAACATACTACCGCGCCAATCATAATGGCTGCAGCTGGGCCACGTTCTGCACCAGACCCCATAAGTGCCAGTAAAATCAGGGCAGAAGTAAGGATTGTAGCGATTGTAACGCCAGAGATCGGATTGTTAGAGCTCCCTACCAAACCGGCCATATATCCAGCTACCGCAGAAAACAGAAATCCCGCAACGACCATCAGAATAGCCATCAGCGCAGAGATGGAAACGTCGCCAACCATGCGCAGGTAGATAATGAAAATAGGAACAATCATCACCCCAATAGCAATGATAACCCACGACATGGGCGCATCCTGCTCCGTTCGCAATACGGTACTGGTGTCTACTTTTTCCCGAATCGCCTTGATTCCACTTCTAACGGCATAAGCAATTGAACTGCGTAAATCAATCAGCGCCCAAAGTCCGCCAACAACCATAGCTCCAACGCCCAGGTAACGAATTTGGCTACTCCAAATACCGTAGCCAATATCCACCGAGCTGGCTCCTTCCGGAGCACCGTTCATTGCAATATAAGCTGGGATGGCTATCCACCAGCTGATCGCGCCCCCGATGAATACGAGAATGGCAATTCGGATACCGACAATGTAACCTACGGCAATCAAGGCAGGAGATAAATTTATACCAAAGTAGAAATAGGCTTTTTTTCCTGCCAGCGCTGCTCCTTCGGCAACACCGTTCCACAGCTTAAACCCTGCTTCACAGAGCTTCACCAGTGCACCAACCAAAGCACCCCAGGCCAGGAAACGGATCGAACGACCTCCTTCTTCCCCTGATTTCAGTACTTCTGCCGTGGCAACACCTTCGGGAAATTGCAAGTTTTGTTGAATGATTAAAGCAGAGCGAAGCGGTACCGTAAACAGCACCCCCAATACACCGCCGCAGAGCGCTACCAATACGGTCTCCAGATAATTGAAGTTTTCCCAGAAGCCCATCAAAACCAGGGCTGGAAAGGTGAAAATCACCCCTGCTGCGAGCGATTCCCCCGCGGATGCTGCTGTTTGTACAATGTTATTTTCAAGGATATTGTGCTCCTTGAACATTCTCAGAACGGCCATGGAAATTACGGCCGCAGGAATACTGGCCGAGACGGTAAGGCCCGCAAAGAGCCCCAGATAAGTATTAGCCGCCGAAAGAATGATGGACAACAATGCCCCAAGAATCAGCGCTTTCCCGGTGGTTTCAGGAAGGATGGTCTCAGGACTAATGTAGGGCTTTTGCTGATTAGACATTAGTGGTGGGTTTTTATTTTAGCTTCTCAAGATAAACAGGAAATTATATTTTTGGTAGGAAGCTGCACCTATATTTCCGTTTGTTCAGCGAGCATTCGGGCGAGCATGCCTTCTTTCATCGCAAAGCTGGAAACGGTTAGTTTTTGAACTTTGGCGATCTCCAGCACAAGTTGGATAAGTATCATTGCTACGACGATCATATCGGCCCGATCATCAGGTATTTCTGTCATCGCATAGCGTTCTTCTCGATTGGCAGTGATGATTCGTTGATAAAGTTGCTCAAAACCATCGAGCGCCACTTCGTCGCAATGAGGGGTAGGCTTTGCCTTTCCCAGGATATTGGCAACGACGTCAAAAGTTCCTGCCGCACCTACCAGGTGGTTTGTAGGAAAGCGGATAAGTGCCAGTTCTAAGTCAACCAACTTGCTTTTTAGGAATAGCTGGGTCTGTTCTATTTCGACCGCACTGATGGGTTCGGTCTGATGAAGTTTTTTGTAGAGGACAGCTACTCCTACCGGGAAACTTTCAAACCATCTGACGCCCGTCTGGTCAACGAGGATAAACTCTACACTGCCACCACCAATGTCCATCACCATCCACGGTTCCTCCTGAGGGCCAATAGCCTGCCGGACGCCTTCGTAGATCAGTTGTGCTTCTTCTTTACCTGGTATAATAGCGATTTCTAGACCGATTTTGTCTTTTACCTCCGCTACAAACTGTGGGCCATTCTCGGCGGTGCGCAGCGCTGCCGTACCCGATACTCTTGTCGCCACTACCTGATGTTCGTTAATTTTTTGGGCATAAGCCTCCAACGTATTAAAGGCACGCTGATAGGCTTTGTCTCCAATGCGTTGAATGCCATCCTCTGCCAGCTTAACAAATCTTCTTTCGCGGTAAATCGTTGTGAATCCCCCACCTTCGTTGGGCTCGGCGATCAACAAATGGAAGGTGTTGGTTCCACAGTCTATAACAGCAAACTTGGGCATACGGAGTGATTGGTTGAGTAGAACAAGTCTGGTAACAAACATACGCATTTTGCTTTTGCGGATAGCATGTTTAGGCATTGTAGGAAATCCTTTTAATCGCCGGCCATTCTTTGGCAGTTCTTTAGCGAAGTGCTTACTTTCGTAAAAAAGGAAATTTTGGAGCTGAATGTCATTACCCCTCAACATCCGATCTGTCGTCAGGTTGTCCAATTATTGGAGCAACTAATCGGTACCCAATCCTATTCGCGAGAAGAAAAGGAAACGGCTGACCTTATTGCTGCATTTTTTACGGACCATGGATTAAAGGTCAATCGGGATAAAAACAACGTGTGGGTAAAGCATCCTCACTGGAGAGCTGGCCTGCCCGTAATCCTGCTTAATTCCCATCACGATACCGTCAAGCCTGCTGCTAGCTGGCAGCGTGACCCCTTGATTGCCAACTGGGAGGGCGATCAGCTTTTTGGCCTCGGAAGCAACGATGCTGGTGGCCCGCTGGTGAGCCTCATTGCTGCGTTTTTATTTCTTAAAGATCGGCAGGATTTACCATTCAACCTGATCATGGCCGCTACTGCCGAAGAGGAGATCAGTGGTGCTGGAGGCATCGCGCATATCTTGCCACAGCTCGGGCCACTGGCCGGAGGGATTGTCGGGGAACCCACCCTGTGCGAGGTAGCGATCGCTGAGCGTGGCCTCATCGTCATTGATGGGGAAGCCCAGGGCATTTCGGGGCATGCTGCTCGTGAAGAAGGGGTCAATGCTTTGTACCTGGCACTGGAAGATATTACTCGTCTGCGTGAATATGCCTTTCCCAAAGTATCGTCCATGCTGGGAGAAGTGAAGGTCTCCGTCACGCAAATTAGCGCCGGAAGCCAACATAATGTAGTGCCCGACCGCTGCCAGTTTGTGCTGGACGTCAGGGTAAACGAGCATTACACCAACGAGGAAGTCGTCGCCGCGCTACAGAAGGAATGCGAGTCGGTATTGACCCCCCGTTCCCTTCGTTTGCAATCCTCCGGTATAGCCGCTGATCATCCGCTGGCCAAAGCAGTAGCAGCACTTGGTTTGCCTACTTATGGTTCGCCTACCCTCAGTGATCAGGCCCTCATGCCTTTTCCTACCATTAAACTTGGGCCAGGTGACAGTGCCCGCTCGCACACGGCTGATGAATTCATTCGCCGAACGGAGATTATTGCCGGGATCAACACTTACCTTAGCGTTCTCGGACAATTAAAATTTGACGAATCATGGATTACAAAAGCGTAAAGGACTCGGAAGTCTTTATTTCGGTGCTGATGCAGCCGTCGCATTCCAATTTTGGGGGTAAAATCCACGGTGGATACATCCTTTCCCTCATGGATCAAATCGCTTTTGCTTGTGCTTCCAAATTTTCGGGAGCTTATTGTGTAACCGCTTCGGTGGATAGGGTAGACTTTCGTAATCCGATTGAAATAGGAGAATTAGTGACGATGAAGGCGTCCATTAATTACGTGGGCCGCTCTTCGATGGTGGTCGGTATTCGGGTAGAATCCGAGAATATCCAGAATGGTTTTGTCAAGCATTGCAACTCTTCTTATTTTACGATGGTTGCTAAAGATGAAGCAGGCAACACGATTAAAGTGCCAGGCCTTATTCTGAAAAGCGAGATGGATCTGCGCCGTTTTGTCAAGAGCATCCGCCGGATAGAAATGAAGAAAGCCCATAGTGAAGACTATGAGGCCCTCGACGTTAGTACACCCGAATCGCTAAAATTGCTCTCGCAATACAATGTTCAATTAAACCTCCCCAATACCAATGAGTAATACCCCAAAAAATAAACTCTGGCAAAAAGCTTACGACTTAGATGCCAAGATAGAAGCCTTTACCGTTGGCCGTGACCGCGAGCTGGATCTTCAGTTGGCTCCTTTTGATATAGCAGGTTCCCTGGCCCACGGGAAAATGCTTAGTGAAGTAGGTTTGTTGCCTCCCGCAGAGTACGAGTTGTTGGCCGAGCAATTACGCCAGCTTTATCACAAAGCGCTGGACGGTGAATTTGTCATTGAGGAAGGGGTTGAGGATGTTCACTCTCAGGTAGAGATGTTGCTTACTTCCGCGCTGGGGGACATTGGTAAAAAAATCCATAGTGGTCGCTCCCGTAATGATCAGGTATTGGTTGATCTGCGACTTTTTTTTCGGGCAGAGCTGGCTACTATTGTTCGTCAGATAGCAACCTTGAGCAGTTTGCTATTAGAGAAAGCAGAAGCCAATAAAGAAGTTTTGCTTCCAGGGTATACCCACCTACAGGTAGCGATGGTTTCCAGCTTTGGCTTGTGGTTCAGCGCTTATGCAGAAAGCCTGGTGGATGATCTGGAGCTATGGCGCGCTACGCACCATATTATCAATCAGAACCCCTTAGGGTCGGCTGCAGGATACGGCTCTTCTTTTCCTTTGAACCGTCAACGTACGACGGAGTTGCTAGGGTTCCGAGAGCTGGCTTATAATGTCGTGCATGCTCAAATGGGCAGAGGAAAAACGGAATTACACTTTAGTTTTGCTTTGGCAGGAACGGCTCAAACTTTGGGTAAACTGGCGATGGATGTCTGTCTGTATAACTCCCAGAATTTTGGTTTCCTGAAACTACCCGATGATCTGACGACCGGCTCCAGCATCATGCCTCACAAGAAGAATCCCGATGTCTTTGAGTTGCTCAGAGGACGTTGTAATCAACTGCTCACGTTACCTGCGCAAATGGCCCAGCTCAACGGTAACCTGCCTTCCGGGTACCACCGCGATTTTCAGTTGCTAAAAGAGGTGCTCTTTCCGGCAATTTCACAAATGAAACAGGTGCTGGATTTAACAACCTACGCGATTACTCACCTGGAGGTCCGGGATCATCTTCTGGAAGATGAAAAATACCGCTTGCTTTACAGCGTGGAAGCCGTTAATGCGGCCGTACTTGAAGGGTTACCCTTCCGGGATGCTTACCAAAAAATAGGTACTGAAATAGCAGCTGGTACTTTTGATCCACCCCGAGAGTTAAGGCACACCCACGAGGGCAGCCTCGGAAACCTTTGTCTGCCACAGATAAAAGCCAAAATAGATACAGCAATGAATCAATTTAACTTCACTTCCTGGGAAGAAGCTATGGCTGAACTGACTAAATAGCGGGACAAAAAAGAAACCACCTAAGGACCCTTAGGTGGTTTCTAATCTTATCTTATCTGGTGATGACTACCACCGAAAGCCAAGGGTGAAAACAAAGTTTTCCCTGACCGTATCATTGTTTACGAACTGCTGTGGAGCATCAGCAGTGAGGTAAGGGGTGTAAGTAGTCTTGAGGCCGGTACGGCGATAAGCAAAGTCCAGGTAGTATGTTTTTTGCCGGAGACCTACTCCCAAGCTACCGGTTGTGTAAAAAGTATTATCACCAACGATGGGTGCTTGCTGTAAACCTACGCCTCCCCGGAGACGGAAATTGCCCATTGCGTACTCTGCTCCGGTCCGAATCTTGACGGCGCTGGAAAGATTAGCTGATGTTTCGTTATTGATTTCCGATTCATCGGTAGAGAAACCTTCGAAAAGGAAACGGTTCTTGCTGTAGTTGACGTACTCAACTTCTCCGGTAAGGAAACCATTTTTACCGAAAACGGTACCAATACCTCCCAAGAAACGCCAAGGAGTACGCAGGCCGTAGTTAAATTGCCCTTCCGGAGATTGGGCAAAGCCATTGCTGGTAGGGCTTTCTGGAAGGGTATAACTGTAGTCCATCTCGGTGGTGAAGGTTTCGTCTATCTGGTAATAGGTTGGCGTATGGATAGCCAGGCTTAGTCGTAAAGCCTGGTGAGCACGATAAATGAAACCCAGTTTAAAATTAATCCCTGCGCCATCGGCGGTCAGGTTTTGAGTATAACGGAGGTCGTTAAAGACAAAAACTTCATCGGTAGGATCCGTTTCTGTATACTCTTTCTGCTCTTGGTATTTGAGGAAAGGAACACCAACCGCAAAACCCCAAAGAAATTTATTCTGCACATTACCAGCAAAGCCAAAGGAAAATTCTGAAATAGCGCCACTGCGAATAACGGTCTCCTCGCGTTCTATGACGGCATCTTCCTGGCCGTCAAAGTCACTGAAATAAAAACCATTATCTTCAATTAAAGCCTCCGCATCAAAAGCAACCCCTGCCTCGAAATCATCAAGCCCTTGGTCATTGGCCAATTCGGCAAATCGCTGGACCAAACTTCCCTTGGAAGTGCCCCGGTAATAGAATTGTTGATTAAAGTCAGCCAGGCGGTTAATACCAATGGCAAAGTTGAACGTCTCCATGCCATTAGCTCCGCGCGAACTGGTAACGATTCCTATATTAGGAATGTTGAACTGTACGGCTGCGTCATCAAAGTCCAATTCATTGTTGCCATTTAGTAAACGAGCATTGGCAGAATTGATGTACAATCCCGGACTGATCATGAACTCAGATTTTCTAATCCACCCTAAACCAGCAGGGTTTGTACTGATTACTGAAAAGTCGGCACCTAAAGGTCCCATGGCCCCGCCAGCACCTGTGAAACGAGCGCTACCTATCGGATCAAAGTCCGAGTAGCGTAAGGCATCCCCAAAATTTTGAGCAACGAGTATACTCGTAAATGAAAATGCCAACAGAAAAACAAGAGGTTTGAATACATTCATTGTAAATTAATTTGGGGGTTAGGAACGCTGAAAAAACAAAAAGAGGATTTGTGTTTTCAACAATACTAATTTAGTAGAGGGCATTTGGGGTTCTGCTGGAAACATAAAATGGGTGGAAATGCTGCCACCTCCACCCATCTTATTTTATAGAAACCCTGTTTTATTACGCTGCTTATCCACCGCCACGACGAGAGCTTGAGCTAGAACTTGAGCTACCTCCTCCTCTGCTGCTGCTTGATGAGCTGCGGGAAGAACTTGAGCTAGAACTTGAGCCACCACTGCGGCTACTGCTGCTAGGTCTGCTCGATGAGGTGCTAGGTCTGCTCGGTGAGCTGCTACGGCTCGGGCTGGCGCTTGGGCGACTCGAAGAGCTGCCTGGGCTATAACCTCCGCTGCGGCTACTTCCACCTCCTGATGAGGTACTTGGTCGACTACTGCCTCCACTACGTGAGCTACTTGGCCGGGTAGAAGGACTTGTCGATGGTCGAGTACTACTAGGCCGTGTTGAAGGCCGTGTTGAAGGCCGTGTGCTAGTCGAAGGTCTGGTACTCGGGTACGTACGACTTGATGGCTGTGTTGAAGGCCGCGTCGTTGGGCGAGTAGAAGGCTGTGTCCGACTAGAAGCAGGACTGGTCGATGGACGAGTACTACGAGGAGGTGCAAGTTCCCGTGGTGCGCTGCTCGGTGCAGTACTCGGATTATAGCTGTTACTTGGCGTCGAACGGGTCGTTGTAGGTGCCGAACGAGTAGTCGTAGCTGGCTGACGAGTTGGACTCGGGCTAGCAGAAGGCCGTGTCTCTGGCTGTGGCTGCGTATAGTCACGAGTACGCCCTGCCGCACTATCTATAGGGCGATCCGTGCGGACTACAGGGGTATCGGTGTTGCGGGTACGCTCACGCTCCGCCAGTGATACTGTAGGTGCAGGGCGATTGTTTGTTACATCGACCGGGTTACCAGCTTGCAGCGGAATGGTACGGTTATTCGTTCTTGCTGCTACGGTAGAACCTAGTCTGCGAGGGCCGTAAGCGATGGTCGTCGCATTGTTGTCGTTATAAACATTGGTGGTGTTGTAGACGTAGTTGTTACCCCAAGCTGGCGGGCAGTAGAAGTTGGAATAACCACCACCCCAGCCATTGTTCCAGCTATTTCCCCAACCATTGTTCCAGCCATTGTTCCAGCCGTTGTTCCAACCACCACCCCAGCCGTTACCCCAGCCAAAACCAATGCCAATACTGGGGCCGAAAGCGTAAGGATTGTACCCGAAGTTCCAGGCATTATAGCGATTCCAGCTGTTCCAGCGATTAAATCGATTCCAGCGATTCCAGCGGTTGAAGCCCCAGGGAGAATCGTAAATCAATACCGTCGTTCCTCCAAAAGCAAAGGGATCGTAGTAAAAGGCATCAATATAGACAGGGTCATAGTAATCGAAGCCATAATAAGGGCGGTGGAAGCGACGAATCCGTGAGGAATAGTTGTAGTCGTAATTATCATTACGATCGTAATCGTCATCATCATAAGCATAATCATCTTCGTAATACTCATCGTTGTAATTTGTATTAGAAGAATTGTTGTTGTTGTAGGTACTACTATTGTAGTAGTCCGAGTCGGTTGCCGGATCGTAGTAGACGTCGTCGTACTGAGCCGAAAGCGCGGAAGCTACCAGCAACAATGCAGGTAGTAACATCCAGGCTGTCAGGTTTCTATTTTTCATATTCATTTTATTTGGCGTAATTACTGCAACACTCATTTGTACTTATCAAACACTAAATTATTACTTTTGTGCCTGATTTTTAGTTAAGACCTTATTAAAAGCCCTTTTAGAGGGTGTTAAATAGTATTAACAAGGTGATTTAACTACTGTTAAGACGATCAGGGAACGATTTCGTCACCTGAAAACGTTTGTCCTAACGGATTGACAATCAGAGGTATTTATTATAATAACAGCTTATACCACTTAGAAGTTGCCCTGCTCCGGCTAAGTAAAAGGACAATACGATTATGGCTAAAGCAATTGCGAACCGCGAAGAGGATTATTCTCAATGGTACATTGATATTGTAAAGAAAGCGAATCTTGCTGACAATTCCGCCGTGCGGGGATGTATGGTAATTAAGCCTTATGGCTACGCGCTTTGGGAAAATATGCGGGATCAATTGGACAAAATGTTCAAAGAAACCGGACACGTTAACGCTTATTTTCCTCTCTTCGTACCCAAGAGTTTGTTTGAAGCGGAAGAGAAAAACGCCGAAGGATTTGCGAAGGAATGCGCAATAGTAACCCATTATCGCCTCAAGAACAATCCGGATGAGCCAGGCAAACTGATGGTAGACCCAGAGGCAAAGTTGGAAGAAGAATTGATAGTGCGCCCTACCAGTGAAGCCATTATCTGGAATACCTACCGTGATTGGATCAATTCTTACCGGGACTTGCCTTTATTGATTAACCAATGGGCCAATGTGGTACGTTGGGAAATGCGGACTCGCCTGTTTTTAAGAACCGCAGAATTCCTGTGGCAGGAAGGACATACCGCTCACGCTACCAAAGAGGAAGCCATTGAGGAAGCGAAGCGCATGCAAGATGTCTATGCTCAATTTGCGGAAGAATACATGGCCATGCCGGTTGTTCGCGGAACCAAATCCGAAAGTGAACGTTTCGCCGGCGCGGATGACACCTATACTATCGAAGCACTCATGCAGGATGGCAAAGCATTGCAAGCCGGTACTTCTCACTTTTTAGGGCAGAATTTCGCGAAAGCTTTTGAAGTAAAATTCTCGAATGAAAATAACCAGGAAGAATATGTTTGGGCAACATCTTGGGGCGTTTCTACTCGCTTGATTGGTGGCCTGATCATGACGCATTCTGATAATGAAGGGTTGGTACTGCCTCCTAAGCTCGCGCCGGTACAAGTGGTAATTATTCCTATCCCAAAACCGGGTGAGGAGATCGACGAGGTCGCTGAAAAGCTCATGAAGGATTTGAAAGCCAAGGGAATTCGCGTACAGTATGATACTGATGACAAGAAGCGTCCCGGGTTTAAATTTGCGGAGCACGAACTACGCGGTGTACCTGTACGGGTGGGTATTGGTAAGCGTGATCTGGAAAACGGCGTCGTAGAAATTGCCCGCCGGGATACCAAGGAAAAATCGACCCAGCCTTTAGAAGGGGTAGTAGCGCACATTGAGCAGTTGCTGGAAGATATTCAGAACAACCTGTTTAATCGCGCACTGAAGTTCCGTGAGGAAAAAACAACCAGCGTTGATACTTTCGAGGAGTTCAAAGCGGTCTTAGCACAAGACATTCCTGGCTTTATTTCTGCTCACTGGGATGGTACCAACGAAACCGAACAAAAGATCAAGGAACTAACCAAAGCTACGATTCGTTGTATCCCCAACGATGCTCCGGAAGAAGAAGGGCAATGCGTGTTCAGCGGCAAACCCTCCAGCAGGAGAGTCTTATTTGCTAAGGCTTATTAACGAAAAAAAACGCGTAGGAACAATTATCACCGCGCGAAGAATCAGTCAACCAGCGTGAGCAGTAGTGTACTGTTCACGCTTTTTTATTTTTATCATGAACTCATTATTACTAGAAAATTACCAAGATCAACAAGCCCGCTTGCCTTCCACTGGTCAATATCTTTGTGCACAGTTTACGGCGGATGATATTATCGTTTACCAGGCTTACCAGCCAGAAATTGCAGATTTTGCTGTGCGAGAACAATCCTTTGGTGGGCCTCATTATTCTTTTTCCCGCATGACCTGGATCAAGCCGGGTTTTATGTGGATGATGTACCGGGCGGGCTGGGCTAATAAATCCCCTTTTTAACGCAAAAACCTCCGGATTTAGATCATTCTGCTATTGGCTGACGGTTAATTACGCAGTGATCTCTGCTATTATTACTAAATTCACTTCCTGAAAAAGCGTAAAAAATGATAAAGACATCTTTTGTATTGTTCTTCGCCTTGTTGGGCTTGAATTTATTTGCCCAGGAAAGGCCTATCGAAGATCCGGCTGTTACTTATGCCAACACCATTACCGTAGAAGACCTCACTCGCCACCTCACCGTTTTGGCGGATGATGAAATGGAAGGCCGCGAGACTGGGCAACCGGGCCAATATAGAGCCGCTCGTTATCTGGAAGAAATTATCAAAGGTTATGGTTTGCCGGGAGTTGGACCGGAGCAAACTTATTCTCAACCAATCTCTTTCCTCTCCGAGAGGTGGGAGGAAATCGATTTTGTGATCAATGGCAGTAGCAAGCGCCATTTGTGGGACTACTATGCCTATCCTTCAAAAAATGCCGATCGAGCTCAAGTAATGGCCGATGAGGTGGTCTTTTTGGGTTACGGTATCGAAAGCGAAGAATACGATGATTACGGTAATCAAAAGCTGGAAGGCAAAACCATCCTGATCATGGATGGTGAACCCAAAGATGAGGACGGTATTTCTTATGTCTCTGGGACAGAGGAGCCCTCCGTTTGGTCTGAGGATATTGCGCTTAAGCTAAAAGCAGCCCATCAACACGGCGTAGCAACAGTGATTATCCTCGATCCCAATTTTCAGAAAAATCTGAGCAGTGCCCGGAAAATTTCACTGGACAGCCGGATGCACATGGGCTTTAGCGAAAAGCCGGAGGATAATTACAGTAACAGTATTTACATATCGTCGGAAACGGCGAAGGCTATTCTTGGCACTTCCTTTAGCCAGGTCGTCAAAGCCCGCAAGCGCATTGAAAAGAAAGGAAAGCCGAAGTCGGTGAGTTTCCCCGTTGATCTGGCGCTGACGCAGCAAAAGAACGTTAAATCATTGTTAGGCGAAAATATGCTCGCTTACGTTGAGGGAACCGACCCCGATTTGAAAGACGAGGTGCTGATTGTTACTGCTCACTATGACCATATTGGTCGCCGGGGAAATTCCATCTTTAATGGTGCGGACGATAATGGTTCGGGAACTTCAACAGTACTCGAAATAGCCCAGGCATTTACTTTGGCCAAGCAAGCGGGCGTTGGCCCTCGCCGTAGTGTTTTGTTCATGTTGGTCTCAGGAGAAGAGAAAGGCCTTTTGGGGTCGGAATTCTACGTCAATCATCCCCTCTTTCCTTTGGAAAATACCATCGCCAATATCAATGTAGATATGGTTGGGCGGGTAGATGAAAAACATGCTGCTGATCCCAACTATATTTATGTGATTGGTTCGGATCGACTAAGTACAACGCTACATGAGATCAACGAAGCGGCCAACGATAAATACACGCAGCTTGAGCTGGATTATACGTACAATGCAGAAGATGATCCTAATCGCTATTACTACCGTTCTGATCACTATAATTTTGCTGAACGGGGTATTCCTGCCGTTTTCTACTTCAATGGCACCCACGCTGATTACCACCAGGATACTGATACCGTGGATAAAATCAACTTCGAGAAGATGGTCCACATTGGCCAACTGGTCTTTTATACCGCCTGGGAATTGGCCAACCGGAATGAGCGCATTAAAGTGGATGTAGGCGTGAAGCCTTAAAGGGTGTAAAAGTTGGGAAAGTGTAAGGGTGTAAACGTTGGGACCTTCTATCGTAGGA